>Ga0209660_1001601_pt1 | contig 11782 bp, 6 predicted proteins | sample SaaInlV_100m_DNA_2_FD_184659 | JGI IMG/M metagenome (GOLD analysis project Ga0209660, IMG submission 184659) | Marine microbial communities from expanding oxygen minimum zones in the Saanich Inlet - SI072_LV_100m_DNA (SPAdes) (version 2) | ecosystem: Environmental > Aquatic > Marine > Intertidal... | reverse complement strand
AATGTACCCATCAGCAATTGATCTAATCTCTTTACCTTCTACGCTTTCAGTTTTTATATCAATTCCAGTATGAAAGTGATTACTTCTTAATTCTCCAAAAGTTCCTGAAAGTAATAACGGAAAATCGAAGGGTGAAATATAATTCTGAGAGATTGAACTAATTGATATAAGGGTAAATAGGAGTGTACAAAACCTTTTCATGGAATTATTTTAATAAGATTTACAAATATAACATCAAACTATATTAGAAATTGCTATAAAATCTATAAGTTTGTAACAAATTAATTGGTATGAAAAATTTAGTTAAAAATATTGAGAAGAAAGTCAATAAACTAATACAATTATATCAATCTGCTCAGAAAGAAAAAGAGGAGACTCTGACAGAGAATAATCAGTTAATATCAGATTTATCTGATAAAGACAAAATAATAAATAGTTTAGAAGAAAAGATAAAGTTATTAAGAATAACAAAGTCGGTAAGTACTCAGGATGATGAAAAAAACAAAGAAAGCCGACAGAAAATAAATGAGTACGTGCGGGAGATAGATAAGTGCATTGCACTTTTGAACAAGTAGTCAGAATCTAAAATAAGATGTCGTTAAAGATAAAAATAAATATAGCAAACAGGATATATCCTATGACTATAAATCGAGATGCGGAAGAAAATATACGTAAATCGGTGAAAAAGATTGAAGAGCGACTGAAATTCTACGAAAAGAATTATGCTATAAAAGATCGGCAAGATTTACTAGCAATGTGTCTGATTGAAATAGCTACAAAACTAGAATCTGTAAATGATAGTGACACAAAAGATAATAATGATATTGAGATAAAATTATCGTCTATCGAATCTGCTTTGTCAGAAATTATATAGTTCTTTTACATAAAAATTAATTACCCGCATTAGTTAGAATTGTTAAATTCAACAGATAAGAAATTAGAGTATGACTCGGTTTTTTAAAAACAGGCCTCAACCCATTAGGGTTTCTCTTTAATGAGAACAGTGGACGTTTGAGATTGACTGGCATCTTTATCCCTATTTAATTAGGAATTTAACAGAACTATTGCGGGTTTTTTTATTAACCAAATTAAACTAAATAAATGGAACCAATTACAATTATTATTGGGCTTGTAGCCCTGTTGTTAGGATCTGTAATCACTTTTTTCATTATTAAGAATCTTGATTTAGCAAAGAGTAAAAGTCTACTTAAAGATGCTGAAAAAGAGGCAGAAAGAATTAAAAAGGAAAAAATATTACAAGCTAAAGAGAAGTTTATAGAATTGAAATCACAGCATGATAAATCTATAAATGAAAAAAACCGAGAATTTAATAAGTCTCAAAATAGGGTTAAAGAAAAAGAAACAAAACTTAATCAGAGATTAGGAGAGATGAATCGTAAAGAGAAAGATCTTACGGAAGAAAAATCTATCCTAGAAAAACAAAAATCTGCTGTTGTAAAAAAGCAAGAAGATCTTGATTCTAACAAGCAAAAACAGATTCAGCAATTAGAGGAAATATCAAATTTAAGTGCAGAAGAAGCTAAGAAAGAACTTATAGAAACTCTGAAAGATGAGGCGAAAACGGAAGCTTTAACAATAATTCAGAATACCATTGAAGAAGCGAAACTTACTGCAAACCAGGAAGCGAAAAAAATTGTGATACAGACAATACAAAGAACTGCTACTGAACATGCAATTGAGAATGCTGTGTCTGTTTTTAATATAGAGTCGGATGATATAAAAGGTAGGATTATTGGTAGAGAGGGTAGAAATATCCGTGCTTTTGAAGAGGCAACTGGGGTAGATGTTATTGTTGATGACACTCCTGAAGCAATTATCATTTCTTGTTTTGATTCTGTAAGGAGAGAAATTGCTCGTCTTTCTCTTCATAAATTAGTTACAGATGGAAGAATTCATCCTGCTAGAATTGAAGAGGTTGTTAAGAAAACAACTAAAGAGATAAATGATGAAATTATTGAAATAGGTAAGAAAACTACTATTGATTTAGGGATTCATGGTTTACATCCTGAACTTATTCGTATGGTTGGAAGAATGAGATATCGTTCTTCTTACGGACAAAATCTTTTACAACATTCTCGTGAAACAGCTAATTTGTGCGCTACTATGGCTTCCGAATTAGGATTAGATAGTAAAGCAGCAAAAAGAGCTGGTTTGTTGCATGATATTGGTAAAGTTCCAGAAGATAATGCTGAAACTCCTCATGCATTATTAGGCATGCAACTTGCCGAGAAATATGGAGAGAAACCTGAAGTTTGTAATGCTATTGGTGCTCACCATGATGAAATTGAAATGACGTCTTTAATCTCACCTCTGATACAAGTATGTGATGCTGTATCAGGAGCTAGGCCGGGAGCTAGAAGACAGATCTTAGATTCGTACATTAGTAGAATTAAGGAGTTAGAGGAAACTGCTCTTTCCTTTCCTGGAGTGGTAAAATCTTATGCAATACAAGCAGGTAGGGAACTTAGAGTTGTTGTAGAGAGTGAGAAGGTAACTGATTCGGATGCAGATAAATTATCTTTCCTGATATCAGAAAAGATACAAAATGACATGACTTATCCTGGACAGGTTAAAGTTACTGTTATTAGAGAAACTAGGGCAATATCATACGCTAAGTAGACTATATATTTTAATTACTTTTTAGAAGAATCCCTTTGAGAAATCGTTGGGATTTTTTTTGTATATTTACCACCCAAAATAAAATTTAAAACTATGAAACTACGACTACATTTTTTAACTATCTTATTATTTACTTGCTTTACTTCATTTTCACAAATACAAACAATTAATACTATTGGTAATACATTCTTACCAGATACTGTAACTTGTACTTTAGGAGATACAATTATTTTTAATTTAGGAATTAGTCATAATGCAGTAGAAGTAGATCAAACTACATATATATCTAATGGAGACACCTCTAATGGAGGGTTTGACATTGGATTTGGTACTATAGATACAGTTATTCCTACATTATCTCAAACCTACTACTATGTATGCCAACCTCATGTAACTATGGGCATGAAAGGAGTGATTATTGTTAATTCTTTTCCTATATATGGATGTACAGATTCAACAGCTACAAATTATAACCTTTTGGCAACTATAGATGATGGAACTTGTACATATCCATTACCTCCAGCTGAGAATCTATTCTTTTCAGAATATGCAGAAGGAAGTAGTAATAATAAATATTTTGAAATATATAATCCAACTTCTGATACTGTAGATTTAACTAATTATGCTTTTGCTAGGGTAAATAGTTCTTCAACAAATTATAATGGTGTATATGAGTTTTGGGTAGATTTTGATACTGGAGCTGTTGTATTACCTCATGATGTTTATGTTGTTGTTCATCCATCTGCTGATCCGTTTATAATAGCGGAGGCTGATATGGATTATGGATCTTTAAGTAATGGTGATGATGGAATGGCTTTAGTTTACGGTACAGAACCAACAATTCCTATTGGGCCAATAGCTGGTGGATATGTCATTTTGGATTGGATTGGTGATTGGGATGCAGATCCAGGACAAGGATGGGATGTTGCTGGGGTTGGAGCTGCAACACGAAACCATACATTAGTTAGGAAATGTCCAATATCTCAAGGAGATACATCTTGGACAAATGCTGCTGGAATTGATCCTATTAATTCACAATGGATAGTTCTATCACAAAATGATTGGACAAATATTGGTTTCCATAATGCTTGTGTTTGTGATAGTACTACTAATTCCTACACTTCAATTATAGATACTATTTGTAACGGATTATCTATAGTTGTAGGAAATAATACATATGATTCAACAGGAATTTATTCAGATACTTTGTTAGCTTTTAATGGATGTGATAGTATAATTACTACTACATTAACTGTTTTAAGTACGTCAGCTTCCTCAACAGTTAATGATGTTACGATTTGCGATGGAGATAGTGTGGTGGTAGGTTCTAGTGTGTATAACTCAACAGGTTCTTATGTTGACGTCTTAACTAACTCTGCTGGCTGCGATAGTACTGTTACAACAAATTTAACAGTTCAAACACCTGTATATCAAGATATAACAATTTGTGACGGAGACAGCTTAGTTGTTGGTAATTCGGTTTATAATGTAGGAGGAAGTTACACAGACACTATACAGAGTTCTATAGGATGTGATAGTATTGTTTATACTAATTTAACTATATATTCTCAGTTTAATTCTATATTTGGTGGTATTCCAGACAACACAGTAGGAGGAGGTAATTTTTATTCAGGTCAGCAGAGTTTAGAATTGAGTTGTTACATGCCTTCAGAGTTAGTTTCTGCAGTTATATATGCAGACGATACAACATTAACAACTTTTGAAGTAAGAGATAATAATGGAAATGTATTAGACTCTGTAACTGCTAACATCATCCCTGGAGGACATAGAATTTACTTTAATTATAATATGTCTGCTGGATCAGATTATGAATTAGGAATAAGTGGAAGTAGTAATGATTTATTCAGACATAATTCTGGAGTAAATTACCCATATAATTTTGGATCGTTAGCTGCTGTTACATCATCTAGTGCTGGAGGAAATTATTATTATTTCTTTTATGATATTGAAGTAAGACAATCTTCACAACCAACTAACTATTCAATATGTGATGGAGATAGTATTGTAGTTGCTGGAAGTGTTTATAACACAACAGGTCTTTACACGGATAGTCTAACTTCATCTATTGGATGCGATAGTTTGGTGTTTACTAATTTAGTGGTTCATCCAAATGCATCTTTAACAAATAATCAAACAATTTGTAGTGGTGAAACTTATTCTATTGGTTTAAATATTTATGATTCTACTGGAATTTATTATGATACATTATCAACAATGTATGGTTGCGATAGTATAGTTACAACTATTTTGGTAATTGATAGTATTGTAGGCGGATCAAGTGTAAATCAACAAACAATCTGTATTGGGGATAGTGTTAATGTTGGCATAAGTACTTATTTTAACACAGGAGTTTATTCTGATACTCTTTCATCTATAAATGGATGTGATAGTGTAGTGACTACATATCTAAATGTAGTGACAGCAAATTATAATACTATAAATGGAGGATTGCCTGATACTAGTTCTGCTCCTGGTGAATTTAGTAATTATTACGGTTATTTAATATTAGATGCAACTATAATGAGTTTATTAAAATCTGCAACAGTTTATTCTGAAGATACTAATGTTGTAACTTTTGAGCTGAGAGATAATAATGGAGTTGTTTTAGACAATGTAACACATACAGTTTATCCAGGATCTCAGAGTTTAATTTTTAACTTCTTAATTCCGTCAGGAATAGACTATCAATTAGGAATAGCTGGAGGAAATTCTGGTTTATATAGAAATAATGCTGGAAATGGAAACTCAATTGCCTATCCCTTTAATATAGGTGAGGTAGATATTACATCTTCTGGCGCTGGTGATCAATATTATTATTTCTATTATGATTTAGAAATTATGCCACATTCCTCATATATTGATACAGTGATTTGTGATGGAGATAGTGTTCAGATAGGACCAAATACATATGATACTCCTGGAATATATGTAGATACTTTTATTTCATCTAATTTATGTGATAGTCTAGTGTATATAAATTTAGATTATTATCCAACTATAACACTTTCTATACAGTCAGTTCCTGATCCTGCAGAAATTTGTTTAGGAGATACTATTACTTTGGAGGGTTCTACAGGATTTGATCAATATTACTGGATTTCTGAGAATGCAGTCATTGGACAAAATCAACAAATAGAGCTTTCTCCATCTCAAGATTTCTGGTATTTACTAAAAGCAATAGATGTTTATGGTTGTTCAGTTCAAGAAGATATATGGGTTTATGTTGACACATGTGCAACTGGAATTGATTCTGAAATATTATCTAATATTTCTATATATCCAAATCCTTCATCTGGAATGTTTACAATAGAATTTAAAAGGGTTACAGAGAAAAATTCTAATATAAGTATTGTAAATTCTATTGGAAATATAGTGTTTTCTGAGGAGTTAATAATTGGAGAATCTTCCAAAAATATTGATCTTTCAGAATTCTCTAAAGGAATATATCTTATAGAGTTACAAACTGAATTAGGATTTTATAAAAAGAAAATAATTTTACAATAAAATAAATTAACATGAAGAAATTATTATTATTAATTAGTGTATTCGTATTTACTTTTTCAAATGCACAGACAGCAATGAATTCAGCAGTTGGGTATGCTCCAGATTTTACAGTTTCTGATATAAATGGAGTCTCACATAGCTTGTATAACTACTTAGATAGTGGTTATGTAATGGTATTGGAACTAATGAGTGTAAGTTGCGGACATTGTATACAGCATGCAGCAGGTACTGAGAATTCATATATAACAAATGGCCCAAGTGGGAGTAATGCAGCTAGATTCTTAGGTTTAGAAGTAAATGCTTCTACTGATAGTACAGCAATTTCCTATTTTGCTAATACATATGGAGCTTCTTTTCCAATTGCAAATAATATCTCTCCTTCTGGTATTGGTTATATGTTATATGGTACACCAACTTATTATGTTGTATATCCTGATCGTTCATATACTACAATTTGCGGATACAATTGTGTGACGGCAAATTCTTCTAGTACTATTGAATCAAAACTTAATACTGCAATATCTTATTGGCCACCAAATCTTGGATGTACAGACCCTATGGCTCTTAATTATGATAGTCTTGCTAACTTAGACGATGGAAGTTGTGACTATAGTTCTTATACAATAGAAACAGTAGGTATGTCTTTTATGCCTGATACTATCATTTGTGATGTAGGAGATACAATTAATTTTATTTTAGGTCCAGGTCATAATGCTGTAGAGGTTAGTGATAGCACATGGATAGTTGGAGGTAACACACCATTAATTGGTGGTTTTAATTTTGGATATGGATCTACTGGTTATTATGTTCCAGATGATTGTCATCACTTTTATTATGTTTGTCAGCCTCATGCTCAGTTAGGAATGAAAGGTGTTATAATTGCACATCACCCTCCAGTTTTTGGCTGTACTGATTCTACAGCATTTAATTATGATTCTACTGCTACTGTTGATGATGGTTCATGTGTTTATTGCTCACTAGGTCCAATCACAGGAGTTAACCTAACTGATCTTATACATGATAGAGTGACTTTTAACTGGGATGATATGAATTCTGTTTGTGGTACAGTAGATCAAATTAGAATTCGTTACAGAGAAGTTGGAACGTCTGCTTATTCTACTAAAACAATGGGTGCTCCAGTTGGAAACAACGCTCCATGTCTAAATACTTCCAAATTAGTACTTAACTTGATGTCTTCTACTACTTATGAGTATGACTTTAAGATTTGGTACCAAGATGGAACAGTTGTTACATGGCATGCAAATGGAAATTTTACTACCTTACCATTATGTGATAATGTAATCAATATAATTCCTACACCAATCACCACTACTAAGACTCAGTTCTGTTGGGATACAGTTTCTACCTACGCATTTGTGAGACTAAAATACAGAGAAGATGTTCCAGGTTCCTCATTTAGTAATATTGGAGGAATGGGAGTTAATTCTCCAACACTTTGTAAAGATAAGAATGGTTTAACTCCAGGCTTAACTTATAGAGTAATGTGGAGAACATGGTGTAATCCATCTGGTGGTCCTTACAGATCAGCTCAGTGGGATGGTCCAGTATTATGGTCACAACCAAATTCTATCAGAGTGGATGAACTAAGTAGTATTAATTCCTTAGAGGTGTATCCAAATCCGAGTAGAGATGTGTTTAATGTAGAGTTTACCTCAGAAACAAAACAGACCATAGAAGTTAGATTAGTAAACTTAGTAGGGGAGATTATCTTTACAGAGAACTTAGTTGATTTTGACGGAGAATATTCTCATTCATTTAACTTATCAGAATACTCAAAAGGAATCTATCTTTTAGAATTAGATACCGATAATGGAATAGTCAATAAAAAACTTATTTTACAATAAGTTGAATAATTCAAAGGGGTCAATTAGCATATTTAGATACATAAATTTCAACTTTTTTTATTAGGTTAATTTTATTTTTACTATTATTGCGACTCGATTTATAACACACATTAATTGCAATTTAAATATTTAAAACATGAAAAAACTATTACTATTCACATTATTTTGTTTCCCCCTTCTAACTTTCTCACAAAGCGGATGTACAGACTCAACAGCATGTAATTACAATCCATCAGCTACTATTGATGATGGTTCTTGTTTAACTGCTTATGGTTGTACTGATTTAACAGCATGTAACTATGATTCAACAGCTACTTGTGATGATGGTTCTTGTGAGTTACCTGATGGTTGTACAGATCCTTTAGCATGTAACTATGATTCAACAGCTATATGTGATGACGGTTCTTGTTTAACATCTTACGGTTGTACTGATTTAACAGCATGTAACTATGATCCAACAGCTACCTGTGATGATGGTTCTTGTTTAACAGTTTACGGTTGTACATATCCTACTGCATGTAACTATAATTCAGCAGCTACCTGTGACGATGGTTCATGTGACTATCCTGATGGATGTACAGATCCATTAGCATGTAATTATAATTCAAATGCAATTTGTGATGATGGTTCTTGTGAATTACCTGATGGTTGTACAGACTCAACAGCTTGTAATTATGACCCTTCAGCAAATTGTGATGATGGTTCTTGTATTTTACCTGATGGTTGTACAGACCCAACAGCATGTAATTATAATTCAAATGCAATTTGTGATGATGGTTCTTGTTTCGGTCTCTTAGGTTGTACGTATCCATTAGCATGTAATTATGATTCTACAGCAACCTGTGACGACGGTTCTTGTTTCGGTAATACAGGTTGTACTGATTTAACAGCATGTAATTATGATCCAACAGCTAATTGTGATGATGGTTCTTGTTTAACATCTTATGGTTGTACTGATTTAACAGCATGTAACTATGATTCAACAGCAACCTGTGATGATGGTTCTTGTTTAACCGCTTATGGTTGTACTGATTTAACAGCATGTAACTATGATTCAACAGCTACTTGTGATGATGGTTCTTGTGAGTTACCTGATGGTTGTACAGATCCTTTAGCATGTAACTATGACGCAACAGCTATATGTGATGACGGTTCTTGTTTAACTATATATGGTTGTACTGATTTAACAGCATGTAACTATGATCCAACAGCTACCTGTGATGATGGTTCTTGTTCAGGTCTTTTAGGATGTACATCTCCATTAGCGTGTAACTACGATTCAACAGCTACTTGTGATGATGGTTCTTGTTCAGGTAATCCAGGTTGTACTGATTTAACAGCATGTAATTATGATCCTTCGGCTAATTGTGATGACGCTTCTTGTATTTTGCCTGATGGTTGTACTGATTTAACAGCATGTAACTATGATTCAACAGCTACTTGTGATGATGGTTCTTGCTTAACATCTTACGGTTGTACTGATTTAACAGCATGTAATTATGATTCAACAGCTACTTGTGATGATGGTTCTTGCTTAACATCTTACGGTTGTACAGATCCTTTAGCATGTAACTATGATTCAACAGCAACCTGTGATGATGGTTCTTGTTTAACCGCTTATGGTTGTACTGATTTAACAGCATGTAATTATGATTCAACAGCTACTTGTGATGATGGTTCTTGTTTAACCGCTTACGGTTGTACAGATCCTTTAGCATGTAACTATGATTCAACAGCTACTTGTGATGATGGTTCTTGCTTAACATCTTACGGTTGTACTGATTTAACAGCATGTAATTATGATTCAACAGCTATTTGTGATGATGGTTCTTGCTTAACATCTTACGGTTGTACTGATTTAACAGCATGTAACTATGATTCAACAGCTACTTGTGATGATGGTTCTTGCTTAACATCTTACGGTTGTACGGATTTAACAGCATGTAACTATGATTCAACAGCAACCTGTGATGATGGTTCTTGTTTAACCGCTTACGGTTGTACTGATTTAACAGCATGTAACTATGATTCAACAGCTACTTGTGATGATGGTTCTTGTGAGTTACCTGATGGTTGTATGGATCCACTAGCATGTAACTATGATTCAACAGCTATTTGTGATGATGGTTCTTGTTTAACCACTTACGGTTGTACTGATTTAACAGCATGTAACTATGATTCAACAGCTACTTGTGATGATGGTTCTTGTATCTTACCTGATGGTTGTACAAATTTAACAGCGTGTAATTATGATCCTTCAGCTACCTGTGACGATGGTTCGTGTACTTATCAAGGGTGTACATATCCTACTGCCTGTAACTATAATCCATTGGCGGGTTGTGATGATGGCTCTTGTATTATTCCTGATGGTTGTACAGATCCTTTAGCATGTAATTATGATCCAACTGCTAACTGTAATGATGGTTCTTGTATATTACCTGATGGTTGTACAGATCCTTTAGCATGTAACTATGATGCAACAGCTATCTGTGACGATGGTTCTTGTTTAACATCTTACGGTTGTACTGATTTAACAGCATGTAACTATGATCCTTCAGCTACCTGTGACGATGGTTCCTGTACATTACCTAATGGATGTACTGATCTAACAGCATGTAACTATGATGCAAATGCTACTTGTGATGACGGTTCTTGTGAGTTGCCTGATGGTTGTACTGATCTAACAGCATGTAATTATGATGCTACAGCTACTTGTGATGATGGTTCTTGTATTTTACCTGATGGTTGTACAGATGTATCAGCTTGTAATTATGACTCTATAGCTACTTGTGACGATGGTTCTTGTATCTTACCTGATGGATGTACTGATCCTTTAGCATGTAACTATGATTCAACAGCTACTTGTGATGATGGTTCTTGTATCTTGCCTGATGGTTGTACAGATACATTAGCATGTAATTATGATTCTACAGCTACTTGTGATGATGGTTCTTGTTTAACAGCTTATGGTTGTACAGATCCAACAGCATGTAATTACGATGCAAATGCTACTTGTGATGATGGTTCTTGTGAGTTGCCTGATGGTTGTACAGATGCTACAGCATGTAATTATGATGCAACAGCTCTTTGTGATGATGGTTCTTGTGATCTTCCAGATGGATGTGGAGATCCTCTTTATGAAGAGTATGATCCTTTGGTAACTTGTAGTGATCCTGATGCATGTATTACACTTATTTCAACTGGAATTGAAACTTATAATATAGATGAGATTACTATTTATCCAAATCCATCACAAGATGTATTTAATATTGAGTTCAACAGTTTATCAAGACAAGATTTAGAACTTAGAATCATTAATATAATTGGTGAAGTTGTTTACACTGAAAACTTGAATGAGTTTGTTGGTGAATACACTAAACAAGTAAATTTATCTACTTATACACAAGGAGTTTACTTCTTAGAGATTACTACGGATAATGGAGTAATTAACAATAAATTAATCCTTCAATAAGAAGTTAAGTTAATCTTAATATAAAGAAGCCTGGACATTTGTTCGGGCTTCTTTTTTGCAACAAATTTATTAGCGGTGAAAAAGTGGAGTAATTTTCAGATTGAAAGCTTGATGTAATCACCTAATGTTAATAACAAGTTCAAAATATCTATACTTCCACAAAACCAATTTTCGTTTGCTTTCATAAATTTGTAAAAAATATGTTATGGAAGAAATTAAAGAAGGAGAAATAGTCTACGCTACTTTTAAAGTAAAGGATAATAACAATAAAGAATATGAA
>Ga0209660_1001600_pt1 | contig 11786 bp, 3 predicted proteins | sample SaaInlV_100m_DNA_2_FD_184659 | JGI IMG/M metagenome (GOLD analysis project Ga0209660, IMG submission 184659) | Marine microbial communities from expanding oxygen minimum zones in the Saanich Inlet - SI072_LV_100m_DNA (SPAdes) (version 2) | ecosystem: Environmental > Aquatic > Marine > Intertidal... | reverse complement strand
TCTGGTGACCTCGATGGGAATCACTCCTCCGATTCTTTTTCTTGTCGATGATCTTCCGATGCGCAAGGTGGATTCCCATACTCGCAGGGAAGATGCGATTCTCCTTGATCCACCACTTGCCATTGAGTCGAGAACGCCCAATCTAGACGTTCACTATTACAAGCTGGAAGCCAAGTCCGGTCAACGGATTGCCATGGAAGTCGTAGGCAGTCGTATTGGGGAGGATGTGGATGCTGTTATTAAATTGCTGGATGCACGTGGACGGATTCTTGCTGCCTCTGATGATGAACCGGGATCTGGCAAGGACCCTCGATTGGCTCACATTTTCAGCAAGGATGAAACAGCCTTCATTGAGGTTAGGGAGGTTCGATATCAGGGTGGCAAATTCTATCGATTGCGTGTTGGCAATTTCCCATTACCAATGGCTGCCTTTCCCATGGTTGCACAGTCTGGGGTGGAGACCTCCTTTGTGTCCATGGACCCTTCGAGAGAAAAATCACTTACCCGCTCCACCCGGGCATCCGGCCTTTACGGCACACCATCCCGGCATAGCCTTGGTTTCAGGGGCAGGGAACATGATTCATCCGGCTTCGTTCCACTGCGACTTGTGGAAGAGCCTCAATTTATCGAGAAGGAACCGAATAATCAATTTACTGAAGCCCATTTGATTGAATCCTCCGTTACTCTCAATGGGCATTTACAAATGCCTGATGATGTTGATATCTACGCTTTTGACTTAAAGAAGGGGCAACATCTGCATTTCCGTCCTTTCTGCCGCAGCCTGGGATCACCTTCTTTTCTTTTGCTTTCCCTTCAGGATGAAAAAGGGCGGGTCCTGGCTTCCGCAGGTGAGGGTAACTTGGCTGAGGAACCTCTTCACCATGTAGCATCTGCAGATGGACGTCTCTTTCTTCACGTCAGTGAGTTGGCTGGTCGTGGTACTCCGGCATATTACTATGCCATTTCCGCCCATATTCAGGCAACACCGCTTCGCTTTCATTGGGATGCAGGAAAGGCACCTCACCTGACACTCTCCGGTCAACCTGGTTCGACCGTCACACTAAAACTCAAAAGCTTGCGTAAAAATTTCGGTGAAACCATTGGGTTAACCCCATTTGGTGACCGTGAGGATTACGAGGTTTTTGGTTCTTCCGCCATTGGCAAGGAAAAGGGCAATTTTGACTTTGAAATCCATGTGCCTGAATCCATGAAACCCGGCGAATGGGATTTACTGCGTCTGCGAGCCTCTTTCACCAAAGAGGGTGATACTCAGAAGGAGTGGTCCGACGTTCTCGACTTTAAGTCAGCCTTCCAGTCTGTCCTGCCAAATATTTCATTTCCCCCCGTGGAATTGCTTAATCGAATCCCATTGTTTGTAATTCCAAGGAAGATTGGGGTCTCCCTGGATCCAATTAGTGGAAACCCAGGTGAAGTTGTGGAGATGAGGGTTTCCTTGGAAAAGAATGAAAAATCCTTTCGTTTCATAAAGCCAAAGGCCTCCCTGCATGGATTTCCCAAGGAGTGGAAGGTTTCCAAAAAGGCTCAGGATCTCGATGAGAAAAAAGGGTTTTCCATCCTGAAATTAACCATTCCAAAGAAGGCAGTTCCTGGTGATGAATTTGAGGTTTTTTCCTCTGTGCGTGGGGAACTCGAGAATGCGCGTTATATGCGCGTTTTTTCCAATAAAGTTTCGCTCAAGGTTACGGGTGGATAAGATATCCTTGGGGAAACTAAATAGTTGAAGAAAAGATATACATGAAAATCATTTATCCGGTCCTTTACCTCTTTGTTTTTTCGCTTATTTGTGATGGGAAGCCAAGTGTTTCCTTTAACCACGAGGTGCTCCCAATTCTATCGAAGCAGGGATGCAGTCAGGGCAGTTGTCATGGTTCACCGCATGGCAAGGGTCACTTTCGGCTTTCTCTTCGGGCTTTCGATCCGTCCCTTGATTCCCATACGATCTTTCGTGAGGAATTGGGTCGGAGAATCAATCCAATTGAACCTGAAAAAAGTCTTCTCCTCCTGAAGCCCACAATGGCCATTTCCCATGAGGGGGGTGAGCGTTTGAAACCTGATGGTTTCGCCTACAAACTTCTCCGTGAATGGATTCGCGAAGGTTGTCCGACTCCGGAGGAGGAATCTCAATGTATTAAGCTCGAGATAACCCCCGGTGAATCAAAGCTTTTAAAGTGGCCTGATTTTTCTCTTCAACTTTCTGCCAGGGCCACCTTTTCTGATGGTTCCTCCCGGGATGTTACTCGTCTTTCTGTTTTCACAACTTCAGATGAAAATGTGGCTGTGGTGGATGCCTCAGGAAAGGTGAGTGGGAACAACCGTGGACAGGTTGCAATACTCGTGCGATATCTGGAGCAGGTACAAAGTATTCATATCACCCTTTCCAGAAAACCGGAGGGCTTTACCTGGAAGGCGCCTCCTCCTGTCAACTACATAGACGAGAAGGTCTACGCCAAGCTTCGGTTGCTACATTACCCGCCTTCCCCCTTGATTTCCGACGCCACTTTTTTGCGCCGAATCCACCTCGACCTTACAGGTCTGCTTCCAAAAGCTGAAGTGGTCCGGGACTTTCTTTCGAATGAAACTCCAGACAAGAGGTCTCAACTGATTGAGAGCTTATTGGATTCTCCTGACTATGCCAAGTATTGGGCACGCAAATGGGGGGACCTTCTTCGTCTTTCAAGGAAACAGGTTGGCGAAGGTGCCGTATATAAATTCGCCGATTGGCTGGAACGATCCATTGCCACCAATCAACCGTACGACGATTTTGCCCGTGATTTACTGACTGCAAAAGGCAGTTCCTTGTTGAACCCCGAGGCTAATTTTATACGAACGACAATTAATGCTGAGGATGCCATGGAGTCGACTTCGCAGCTTTTTCTGGGCTCCCGCATCCAGTGTGCAAAATGTCATAATCATCCCTTCGAGCGTTGGACGCAGGACAACTATTATGGACTCACTGCTTTTTTCGCTCGCACAAAGACCAAGAAGTTGGGCAAGAGTGGAGAAACATTTATTTGGAATGCCAAGGAAGGCGAAGTTCGCCATCCTGTCACTGGCACGCACCTGCCACCCTGGGTACCTGATTCAGGTGCCTTTGAAATGCCTCCCAACAAGGATCGGCGCCAGGTTTTTGCTGAATGGTTGACTAAACCGGGTAACCCGTTTTTTGCCAGGGTGGAGGTTAATCGTATCTGGGCAGCTCTAATGGGGGTTGGGATCGTCGAACCCTTTGATGATTTTCGTGATACGAATCCTCCCTCAAACGAGCCTCTCCTGGAGGCACTTTCAAGGGATTTCGTTAAAAGCGGTTTTGATCGTCGCCATCTTATACGAATCATCGTCAACAGCAACGTATACCAGACATCCGGAGAGTCCAATGAGTTTAATCGGGATGACACCCGTTTTTTCTCCTTTCGCCAACCTCGCCGCCTTGAGGCGGAGCAGCTTGTGGATGCCCTTGGGCAGGTTACTGGAAAGCCAATGAAATTTCATGGGGTTCCGGTTTCGGTCAAGGCCGTCCATCTGCCGGCTCCTGACCTTCTCAAAAGGAATCGTTCCATGATCGGTGATGTTGAGTTCCTGAAGGTTTTCGGTCAACCTGAACGGCAAACGGTCTGCTCTTGTGAACGGGCTGGCGATGCCGGGCTCGGACAGGCTTTACAACTCTTTAACGGCAAACTTTTTCACGGTATGCTGACGGCTGGTGACTCACTGTTTAGAAAGTCTCTTTCGGCCGGGAAAACACTCCCTGATATTGTGGAAAATCTGCATCTTTCTGCACTTTCTCGTTTCCCGAATGAAAAAGAGCAGGCTATTGCCCTGACATATCTGGAGAAGGCAACAGACAAGGGCAAGGCATTGGAGGACCTTTGCTGGGCTATTCTCAATCGCAATGAATTTCTCTTCAATCATTGAGCCAGGTAATGAAGCTATTTCCCCCTTTTTTCACAGCCTGTCTGCTTGGCCATCTAGTTCATGCCGACCCGGTAAGTTTCAGCAAGGACCTGGCACCGATACTCCTCACCAAGTGCCAGTCCTGCCATGGGCCCAAGAAGGCCAAGGGGAAATACCGGGTAGATACCTACGCACGGGCTGTTTCAAAGGGAGCGGGTGACCATCCCGGATTCACTCCCCGGAATCTTGACGAAAGCGAGGTTTATTATCGTTTGACCACCGATGACAAAGACGAACGAATGCCATCAGAGGGGGACCCGCTTACCGGGGAGCAAATTGCCTTGTTCAAGCGTTGGATTCAGGAAGGTTCTAAATTCGATGGTGAAAAAGATGCCTCCCTTGCCTCCATAATCCCTCCTCCTGTCCACCCAAAATCGCCTGAGAGATATCCCTCAAGAATCCCCATTCAGGCTTTGGCATATGGTGCTGATGGGGCTGAGCTTTTTGTCGGAGGTTACCATGAGATTACCGTATGGAACCCGAAGGATGGGGAGCTACTTCGCCGCATTGGCAATGTTGGTCAGCGTGTGTACGCGATTGATTTGTCTCCCGATGGTCGATTGATGGCCGTGGCATGTGGTGCACCCGGATTGTATGGGGAGGTTCGGGTCATGGATACAGCCAATGGCAAATTACTCGACGTGCTTGCTCGTACTCCTGATGTTGCCTTGGATGCACGTTTTTCACCCGATGGAGCCAAGTTGGCTACAGCATCGACTGATGGACGGATTCGTGTCTTTGAAAAGCACGAACAGGCATGGGAAATCTTTCGCAAGTTCGCAAACCATTCAGATTGGGTTAATGCAGTGGCTTGGAGTTCGGACGGCAAGAGACTTGCCTCGGCCAGTCGTGACAAGACCGCCAAAGTCTTTGATCTCGAGAGTGGCAAGCGAATCGTGACTTTCTCCGGACATTCCGGGTCGGTAAACGGAGTTGCTTTTCATCCGGATGGGAAACAAGTCTACTCCACGAGTGAGGACAAACTTCTTGCACTTTGGAAGATAGAGGATGGAAAGAAAATCAGGGACGTGTATCGATTTGGTGCGGGTGCACACAAGATTCTTTCCCATGGAGAGTCACTTTTCATTAGCTCCAATGACAAGATTGCCTACGAATACTCCCTCAAGGAAGGCAGGCAACAACACCAATTTACCGGTCATGAGGACTGGACCCTTTCGATTGCCTTTGATTCGTTGAATAAACGTGTGGCTTCCTCCGGTTTTAATGGGAGGATTCATATTTGGAACCATCCTGATGCCAAAGCCATTCATTCCTTTTTTGCCCTACCGGGTTTCTCGTCGGTGGACTCTGCAAACAATTAGGTAGCTGATTGAGGGTCATTTCATATTCGTGAAATCATTGTGGGTTTCCATATGTCCATAAAAATTGGTTGGCTCATGGCCATTCTTCTTCTCCAATAGATGTCGATGAATTTACTCCGCTTCCTTCCCGCAATTGGGATTTCAATTTTAACTGCCGGCCATGCCTCTACTGACTGGCCAATGTGGCGTCATGATCCAGGCAGGACTGCAGCGACAGAGGAACAACTGCCTGAAAAGCTGTTTCTTCAATGGACTCTCAAGCTGCCTCAGCTTGTTCCTGCCTACAAGGACCTTCGCCTTCAGTTTGACAAGGGGTACGAGCCCATTGTCACCAAGGGTCGATTAATCATCGGGTCCTCCAGGTCCGGTGGGGTTACTGCTTATGATGCGGAAAAAGGTAATGAGCTCTGGCGGTTTTATACCGAGGGTCCTGTTCGCTTTGCACCGGCTTCAGATGGTGATCGAGTCTTTGTGGGTTCGGACGATGGATTTCTTTATTGTCTGAGTACCTCCTCCGGGAAGTTGCTTTGGAAATTTCGGGGCTCGCCTTCCAAAAGAAAAGTGCTGGGGAACGGGCATATGATTTCCCTTTGGCCGGTTCGTGGAGGACCTGTAACGCGGGACGGGAAAGTATGGTTTGCGGCCGGGGTTTGGCCGATGGAAGGCGTCTTTATTCATTGTCTGGATGCCAGGACCGGTAAGTCACTCTGGATCAATGATTCCTGTGGTTTTCTTTATGGTCAACAGCCCCACAACGCCCAGGCCAATGGCGGGCTTGCTCCGCAGGGTTATCTTTTATTGGATGGGGATGATCTTATCGTTCCCTCCAGTGTTGCCTTTCCTGCGCGTCTCGATGCGTTCACAGGCAAGCTCAAGGAATTTGAACTACCTGCACAGGGTCGCCTTCCTGGAGGATGGTTTGCCTCAACTCCTGCGGCAAAGGAACAGCAACGGCTAAAACGGCGTGGACTTTTGTTTGACAGCGATGTCAACAAGCGACGCCACGAGGACAAGGAACGCGTAAGTGGACAACCCGGAATCCGCGCAACGATTCATGCCGGGGATCGGGTTCTTCGATTTGGAGAAGGAATGGATGGTGTTTCCGGTGAAAGTTATGAGATGCTGGTGGCGAATGGTCGGCTATACGTTGTTACTGTTGGCGGTGAAATCCATTGTCTTTCAGGTAAAGAAGCTGTGCCGCTGGTTTATCAACAACAAGTGGACCAAGGCGATCCACGGGAATCCGATTCGCTCTTGTCGGGGATCCGGAAGGCAAGTGGTTTTCATCATGGCCATGCATTGGTGCTGGGTATGTCCAGTCGCTGGATGGGCCTGCTTCAGGGTTCTTCCGTTCAGTTGGTTGGTGTCGGCAAAGGCATGAATACCCTGCGTGGCAATCCGGAGTTTGAAAAGTGTTCCCTATCCCAATTGACACTCTTTGAGGAGAATCCTCTTCAAGTTGAATCCCCTCCTTATTTTGCCAGCCTTATTGTGGTTGACGAGTCAGCTGCAATCGAATGGTCAAAAGACTCCCTGGACCGCATCTATAAAATGCTACGTCCTTTTGGTGGTTCCCTTTGCGTGATAGGATCCAATAGTTCACGCTCCGCATTTCGAACTGTTGTCAAGACCAGTAAATTTCCTGGGGCACAGTTTACGGAACATGAAGGTTTTTCCATGTTGAGGAAAGCGGGTGCTCTTCCCGGATCCACGAATTACCTCGGAGACTGGGGAAAGAGTCCGGACGAGCAGGTTCGTTTCCCGCTTGGAATCCTCTGGTTCGGGGATGATATTGGTCATTTCAAGCGCTCACCTCAACCAAAATTCGTGGATGGAGTGATGATCTCCGCCTCCAAGAATTGGGTGCCTGAAAAGCTTGAGCGCACCTTCAAGGCGGACTATCGGCTTTTGCCTGCGGTGCTTTCCGATGTCTACACCGGGCGTGTCATGGAGAAAGGGGAGGCCACTGCCATCCGGGAATTGTATGGCAAGGTTGACCTGGAAACCCTGCAGCCAAGTCAATTTCGACCACCGAAACAGAAGGATGCATGGAAACCGGGGAAACCTCGAGTGGGGGAGCGCCAAAATCCGCTTACAGGAGAAATGGAGCCTCGTGTATTCCCAAAGAGTTATGGTTGCGATGGTGGTCTCGACTATGGGCATCTTTACACCATGCGTTCCGCTACCGCCGCATACTATGACAAACGTATTGAAAGTGGCACCATTAACTTAAGTGGTCCGCGTTCCGGTTGTACCAATAGCGTCATCCCTGCCAATGGTTTGCTAAATGTGCCCTACTATTACGAGGGTTGCACCTGTAGTTATCCGCTACCCATGGCCATGTCTTTGGTTTCAATGCCACAGACTCATGAACAATGGACATCCTGGGGCGAGGTTGAGCTTGGGCGTCTTAATGGCAAGGTGCGGCGTTTGGGCGTAAACCTTGGGGCACCGGGAGACCGCGCCACTGAGGCGGGAACACTTTGGCTGGATTTCCCCAGTGTAGGTGGTCCCTCACCAACTCTTCCCATCAAGGTGCTCCCTGAAGATGTAAATTATCGCTACTATCATTCCCTACGTGTCAAAGGAGGAAGAGGCTGGCCCTGGGTGGCTGCCTCCTGTGCCGAGGGTTTGGCATCTGTACGTATCAAGGGATTGGCAACCGGTCAATATACTGTGCGGTTAACCTTTATCGAGCCGGATCAATTGGATGAAGGGGAGCGTCTTTTCGATATTCTTCTTCAGGGGCGTAATGTGTTGGGCAAATATGACATTGCCAAGTCTGCGGGCGGAAGCATGCGGGCAGTGGTCGAGACGATTGAAGATGTGGCAGTTGAGGATTTTATCCATCTCCGCTTCCGGTCAATCAAGGGAAAGCCGATCCTGAGTGGACTGGAATTGATTCGTGAGAATCTCCCTATACCCAAGCCAATTACCTTGGAAGAGAAAGGAAACTGGGATACCTTTACCATCGGAACTTTCTAATTAAAACTTTCATTGTAAGGTTTCTGGTCCTCGCGACATTTAATAAAAAACTCTTTAATCCTTTTATTGTCCAAAAGTCAGCTGATTGGGAGTGAGGTTGTAAATACCATGATGTACATGAGACAGAAATTTCCGGCTCTGCTCGTCTCCATCCATATTTTTATGGGTGATGTATTGGCCGAGGTGGACTTCAATCGTGATGTGCGGCCAATTTTGGCCTCAAAGTGCTTTGCCTGCCATGGTCCCGACAAGGAATCTCGCGAAGCAAAGTTGCGACTGGATGACCGGGCATCTGCAGTGAAGAAGGAGGCCATTGTCCCGGGTAAGCTGGAGGATAGCGAATTCCACTACCGTATTCGATCGGACGATCCTGATGAAGTCATGCCTCCGCCCAAGTCTCACGCCACACTGACGGCCAAGGAAAAGGATTTGCTCGATCAATGGATCAAGGAGGGCGCCAAATATGACAAGCACTGGGCATTTGTCCCCCCCGTTGCCCTCGCTCCTCCCGGAAAAGATTCGAAGTGGGCGAGAAACGAAATTGATTCCTTCGTTCTCGAAAATCTCGAAAAGCATGACCTTAAACCCTCTCCGGAAGCTGATCGCTACAGCTTGATCCGCCGTCTCTACCTTGACTTGACCGGGTTGCCACCAACACCTCTTGAAGCTGATAAATTTGTTAATGACAAGGGGCCCAATGCCTATGAGAACCTCGTTGACAGTTTGCTGAAGTCTTCTCGCTATGGTGAGAAATGGGCTCGTGAATGGCTCGATCTCGCCCGCTATGCTGATACCAACGGGTACGAGAAAGACCGTCCCCGCAACATCTGGCCCTACCGTGACTGGGTCATCCGTGCCCTCAACGCTGACATGCCCTACGACCAGTTCACTATCGAGCAACTAGCAGGAGACATGTTGCCCAACGCCACGAATGACCAAAAGATAGCAACGGGATTCCACAGGAATACCCAGTTGAACGAGGAAGGTGGGATCGATCCCCTCGAATTCCGTTTTTACGCTGCGGTTGACCGGGTCGCCACAACCGGAACGGTTTGGATGGGACTGACCACCGGTTGTGCCCAGTGCCATACCCACAAGTACGATCCGATCACCCATGACGAGTATTACGGGTTGATGGGTTTGCTCGATAACGTGGACGAGCCCGATCTCCTCCTCTATACCGACGCTCAAACAAAGCAAAAGTCCGACCTTGAAAAACAAATCGATCAAAAGATCAAAGACATCCAAAAGAACAACCCTGACTTTGAGCAGGCCTTTGCCACTTGGCGAAAGACCGAAGAGCCGAAAGCCACCCCCTGGCGTACACTTGAGCCGGATTCCATGAAAACAAATCTCCCCAAGCTTGAAGTGCTTGAAGACGGCTCGATCTTTTCCTCCGGGGACGTGACCAAGCGGGATGTATTCGATCTCAATTTCACAAGCCAACAAGCGATCACCGCCCTTAGGTTGGAAGTTCTTCCCGATGACCGCCTCCCCAACCGCGGTCCGGGTCGATGTTACTACGAAGGGCGAAAAGGTGACTTCTTTCTCAGTGAATTCTCCGTTCATGCAAACGGGAAAAAACAGGAGATCATCAACCCAACGAGCACTTTCGGCAAGATCAGCATTGGCGGAGGCTCGGCCAAGGCCTCGAATGTAACGGATGGGGATGGGTCATCAGGTTGGTCCACCGCAGGACAGCAGGGCAAAGCAAACCACTTGATTCTTCCATTGGGAAAGCCGATTCCAGCAAATACGACCTTCTCCATTCAAATGCTATTCGAGCGTCACTTTGTGGTTAGTCTGGGTCGTTTTCGAATCTCGGCAAGTTCGACTGCCAAACAACCGAAAGCTCAAAGCTTGGGAGTTGAAATGGAACGTGTCCTCAGTCTCAAGAAGCAAGCGTCCCCCATGGACTTGTCCAGCCTGCGTTCCCTTTACCTCGAAAAAGTTTACTTGGAAAAGCCTATTGCTCAAAACAAGGAAACCGTCGGCAAGTCCACCCAATGGATTTGGAATGCCAAAAGCAACCGACCTAAGGAAACTCTCTTCTTTTCCAAGCGATTCGAACTGCAGGAAATTCCAGAGTCCGCCGAAATCTTTTTTACCTGTGACGACAAGGTTGAATTCTTTCTCAACGGACACGCGATCGGGTCAACGGATTTGTGGAGCAAGCCCGTCACTTCCACGTTAAAAAAGCATTTTCGAAAAGGCGCCAATTTCCTCACCGCCAAAGCTTCCAATCAAGCAGGCCTTGCGGGTTTGATTGCCCAGCTTTCGCTCAAATCAAAAAATGGAAAAACCCAGCGAGTCGCTTCGGATGCGAGTTGGAAATTCGTTCCCCAACTTTCAAATTCAAAATCAAAGGATTGGCACACCCGGGATCTTCAAAATGCTCAGCCTGCGGTCGTAGTTGGAAAATATGGAGACAAGCCATGGGGAAGCTTAAACCTTTCCACTCAAGGCCCTGCCAAAAAACCAAATACAATCACCCAATTGCGTAACCGCCTGCCTAAGCCCAATCACACGTTGATCATGCTCGAAAGACCGAAGGACAACCCCCGACCTACGAAACTCAGGCATCGCGGGGAATACACCAACCCAAAACATGAGGTGCCTTCCGGTATCCCTGAAATATTTAATTTGCAGAATCGAAATGAGCCTGCCAACCGTCTGGAATTCGCCCGTTGGTTGGTCAGCACCGATAATCCACTCGGTGACCGGGTTACGGTCAACCGGGCCTGGCGTTCCTTCTTTGGCTATGGTTTGATCCGGACCAGCGGAGACTTTGGCACCCAGGCGCCCGCACCCGATCACCCCGAACTTTTGGATTGGCTGGCCGTTGAGTTCCGAAAGAACGGAATGTCCCTCAAGAAACTCCACCGACTGATCGTGACCAGCTCGATCTATCGCCAAAGTTCGAAAGTCTCGAAGAAACTGCTGGACCTTGATCCGCAAAACCGCCTGCTTGCCCGTGGCCCGCGCTTCCGCCTGTCGGGCGAATTGATCCGCGATCATATGCTGGTCGCCAGTGGAAAACTTTCTTCAAAGATGTTCGGACCGGGAGTTTACCCTCCGCAACCGCTCAGTGTTTTGGCTCATGCCTTCGGTAACAAAGGCTGGAACGCATCAAAGGGGGAAGATCGTTACCGGCGCTCGGTCTACACCTTCTTTAAGCGGACCGCTCCTTTTGCCGGATATATGACCTTCGATGGATCCTCGGGCGAAAACTGCTTGGCCCGGCGTGACCGGAGCAACACGCCACTCCAAGCCCTCACACTCCTCAACGACGAGATGTTCCTTGAACTCGCCCGAGCCGTGGGCAAAGAGGTTCACCTGCAAAAAAAGGATCCCGTCCTCACTCTCTTCCGGCGCTTCCTCACCCGCCCTCCAAGCCCGGAAGAAACAAAGACTCTTCAAGCCTACCTGGACCAGCAAATCGAACGCCTGACCAAAGGAGAACTCAAACCCGGGCAAATCGCCGCCGATAAGAAGGCAACCCCCGAG
>Ga0209660_1001588_pt1 | contig 11865 bp, 9 predicted proteins | sample SaaInlV_100m_DNA_2_FD_184659 | JGI IMG/M metagenome (GOLD analysis project Ga0209660, IMG submission 184659) | Marine microbial communities from expanding oxygen minimum zones in the Saanich Inlet - SI072_LV_100m_DNA (SPAdes) (version 2) | ecosystem: Environmental > Aquatic > Marine > Intertidal... | reverse complement strand
ATACGGCCCGCATGTACGATGCCAACCACATGCTTAATAGGATCATAGATGATTATGGGAACACAATCTGCCGTTAAAACCACGATCGGACAGTCTGGGATATGAGTAATGATAGCATCTGCTTCGCACATACCTACTTCACTAACCGGAATGCTCGAATCTTTTAAAACGTAAACATGATTTCCATGAACCTGAGTCACGCGAAAGAAAACTTTTGTTACTATTTTCAGCGAATGCAAAAAAACAATTTGGTCCTCAAGAAATAATTTCTCATCACCTTTGTCAGAACAGAATAAAGGTTTTCTTACTCCATTTTTCACATGACACCTTGGGCTGGTTCCATGGACAAATGAATGTTGTTTTTTTAAAACATCAATAAAAAATAACGCTGCCATAGTTTTATTCAAAAAATATTCGTTAAATTAATACTTTTTTTTATTTTTTTTAGGAGATCAACCCTCAATAATCATTACGCAAAAAAAAACCGGGCCGGGGAATCAACCTTTACTGAAAGGACTTTCAGAGCCAACAAAATAACTAGATATTTAAATAAAAAATCTCAGGAGTTATTTTTTCATTCAGCTTCTTTCTCTATGAATATCCACTTGACATTAAACACGTTTAGAATAAAATATTTAAACAATGTTAGGGCGCTGAAACGAAACTTAACATTGAACAAGGAGATCTTGATGGCAACCAAGAAAAAAGCTAAGAAAAAAGCAACAAAGAAAAAAGCAACAAAGAAAAAAGCAACAAAGAAAAAAGCAACAAAGAAAAAAGCAACAAAGAAAAAAGCAACAAAGAAAAAAGCAACAAAGAAAAAAGCAACAAAGAAAAAAGCAAAAAAGAAAAAAGCAAAAAGAAGATAGTCTAAGACTAATTTTTTTTGATTACCGACTCGTTTCAGCGCCTACAAACATTTTGAATCCATGGTAAAACACTTCGACCTAAACTTATCCCACAAACCTGACTTAAGCAAAACTCTTTGAATAATTGAAGTTTATTAAGCTATCTCGCAAAAAATTCCCTTTAAGTATTCTCCCTCTCTAAAGGTAAATGGGTGGTCCTTGGCGTGCCCAGCACGGCCAATTTCTTTATATCCACGTCCAGTCGAACGAATTCCTGAAAATACTGCCTCATAAAATCTATCGGTTTGAACGTGAACAGAACAAGATGCTGTAAAAAGAATACCACCGCTTTTAGTAACCTTAGCACCAGCCTGAGCAAGCTTCTTATATGCATTCAAAGCAGCCTTTGTTTGTTTTTTCCTTCTTGCAAACGCTGGTGGGTCGAGAATGACCAAATCATATCTCTTCTTTCCTAATCCTAGATTTGACAGCGCATCGAATCCATCTGCTTTTATCTGATCAAACTCCTCCGACAAAAAATTTCTATTTTGGAAATACAATCTTATATTTTTTCTTGAAGCCGCCAAGGCAATCGGGTTGGAGTCAATTTCCAAAACTGAATTAGCTCCTCCGGCAAAAGCATAAACTGAAAATGCCCCTGTGTAACTAAATACATTTAATACTGATTTCCCCTTAGATAACAAACGTATTTTTTGTCTATTATCTCGTTGATCCAAATAAAAACCTGTTTTTTGGCCAGAAATAACATCCACCACAAAACTAATTCCATTTTCTTTAAAGTAGATAGGCTCGCTTATTTTACTACCAAACAAAAGCTGCCCTTCACTATATTTTTTTGAGATTATTTTTGACTCTGTTAATTTTCGACTCTGCCTTAAAACACAACGTTCAACCGAAAGTTGTGTTTTAAATAATCTAATTAATATATCCAAATAAGGAATCCATGCAGACGTATATAGCTTTAAGACGATCGTACTTTCATAACGATCGAGCACTAGTCCGGGAAAGCCATCATTTTCTCCATTAATTAGACGGTATCCCGTTGTCCCTTCCAGTGATAAAAACTTGCGTAATTGTATAGCTCTATCAAATCTTTCTTTAAAAAGGTTACTATCGATGGCAACTGGGTTTAAAGTCTTCAAAATTCGCAAGCGGATTTTTGACTCTGGATCGTACAGACCGATTGCCAGAAAACGATTTTTGCTATCGTATACCACCGCTAGATCGCCCGCTTTTCCTCCTATTTTTTCATTTTGAACTTGATAGTCAAAGATCCAAGGATATCCAAGTCTAATTTTTTGCTCCAATGTCTTGGAAATCTTGATACGTATCATTATTTTTAGTTACTCCCGAGGCTTCTAACCTTACCAAAACTCTTAAAAAATTTTAGTACTGAATGAGTATTTAATTCTTATTCATTGCGCTAAGAATTTTTATTTGCCTATCTATCACATGCTGTTGTGGTTTCAACACTGACCAAGCTCGCGGGCTAGGTAAAATTGACGCCATCAAGGCCGACTCAACAGGAGAAAGAGTCGCAGACGAATGTTTATAATACTTAAACGAGGCGTATTGGCATCCAAATATTCCATCTCCCCATTCAATAACGTTTAAATAAACCTCTAATATACGTTCCTTACTCCACAAATTTTCGATCAAAAAGGTAAACCAAGCTTCAAGGGACTTTCGTAACCAACTACGATTTTGCCATAAAAATACATTGCGAGCTGTTTGCATAGAAATGGTGCTAGCTCCCACCATTTTATCAGTAAAAAAATTAGTCTTAATAGCTGCTTCAACTGCTTTCCAGTCAAACCCACTATGATGAAAAAATTTTTGATCTTCCGCGGCTATTACCGCACGAATAAGATTAGGAGAAATTTTTTTCAAGGGCACCCAATGTTTCAAAAATGTAGGGCGTGACTTTTCATAATCCGATTCAATCCAACGAATCCATAGCAAAGGGGTGGTGGGGGGATCAACTAATCGATAAACTAAAACAGGAATAACTGTAAATATAAGAAAAATAATTAAAAAATCAAAAAATATTTTAAAAAAATTAACCTTAATTGACGTCTTAATATTCTTCTTTTTAGATTTTTTTTTAGCACGAGGCATTGGCTCACTCCCTTTTCCAATACCAAAGAATTTATAAGCAGTTCTTACCCCTTACCTACATTCCTATCTGTCTTATTTTTTTGATAATAAGTAGCATAAGTACTGATTATTTTCTCAAATTCGCCAAGACCCTTATCAGAAATATTTCGATGGTAGGTTTTATGATATTTAAAGTTAAAGGGATTATAAACCTTATTTTTTTTATCTAGGCTACGAACTTCATAGTGAAGATGGGGTGCAAAACTACGACCTGTATTGCCAGACTCTGCGATTTTTTCACCTTGTTTTACGTACTGTCCTCTTTTCACTAGAACTCGACTCAGATGAAGATACCTTGTTTTAATTTTTTGGTTTGGGTGAATTATCTCGATACAATAACCATTAGCCCTTCTATTCCAATTGACACGACTGATACGGCCATCAAAAGTCGATCGAATGGTCGACCCGACGTCTGCCTTGAAATCTGTTCCAAAGTGGCCTTTACGTCCTTTTCGAAAATCCCCCGGTAGAGACACTATTTCCACATAGTTATCGATTGGTGATTGTTTCTTCAAGAGTCGTTGGGCAACTTCTTTACCGTCACGATCAAAGTACCCACCATATTTCATCTCTTCCTCTTTGAAGAAATTTGCCTCCAGTGTTTTGTTTAGAAAACTGCTTTGATAAACTAATTGTAATATTTTAAAAGTACCTTCATTATCTAAGCGTTTATAAACAACATCTAAAGTGTCCCCATTGTACATTTCTTTATTTATATCTAAAAACCAGACTAATAACCTTGCAAGATATGCAGAAAATGCGTCACATTCACTTCCTAGTTTTGTTTGCTGGCAAACCGTATAATTTAGAGAATTTTTGACTTTTAGCTTCAAAGCTTGAATATTAGGTCCATTAGGTTCAACCGACGGACTAAATAAAACACTTTCAACTGTATGAGAAGAGGTCTCCGTTGTATAAAAGTTCTGAGTCGACTCTTCTTCATGAATATTTTCCTTTAATCCTTTGTCTAAAAAAAAATTTTTCAACTCTATAGAATTTTTAATCCTACTCTCCTCGGCAATCTTTTTCCCTGTCAACTCAACACTATCTAAATTAACTACTGAATCTAATTCATTTTCAGGAACCAAAAAATACACATTAAGTCCAAGAGATATTATGAAAAGTAAATTGAATAATCTTCGTAAGGAAAATGATTTTCTAATATTTTTTTCCTGATTTTTCATAAAAAGTGAGGCGCCAAAGTTCATTAGGTTAAAAGATTGTAGTTAATTTTATATTATGCAAATTCTAGTTAAAAGTTGGATAATTACAAGAAGCGGAGAAACAGTCTATGAGCTTGCATTTATAAGATAGTTAGGTTATCCACGTTGGACTATCAGAAATTTAATTATTTTGAATTTGTGCTATTGTTGTTTACTCAGGGTAAAACAGAATCATTTTGCGTTAAATTTTTAATAAAATCAACTATTTACATGCACTCCACCTCTCTTATCGAAGATAAAGAAATGGTATTTTCTCCTGAAATCATCTTTATAGATAAATCAGTGGCTGACCATCCGCTAACCTTGGAAACCCTTCTTCAATTCCCAAATACTCCAGTGGAATATAATATTACTCTTGATGAAGCCGTTCAAGCTATCCAGAAAACAACAAACGATGTTTTTGGTGCCGGAAAACGAAACTTAATCCTAACTCGATTTAAAGGTTCATTTTTAAAGAAATGCCCTGGGATTAGCCCAGGAATGGTTTGCTGTAATTATTACGTAGTTAATCTTTTCAAAAATTGCATATATGATTGCTCTTATTGTTTTTTACAAGACTTTCTAAAAAACAACCCTCTACTAGTTGCTTACGTTAATATCGAGGATTTGCTGGATGAGCTCGACCAAGTTTTTACTGCTAATCCTAATCGAACATTTCGCGTCGGTACAGGAGAACTGGCTGACAGCCTAGCTCTAGATGAAATTATTCCATACTCTCAAAAATTAATTCCTTTTTTTAATCAACAAAAAAATGCAGTTCTCGAACTCAAGACAAAATCAAATTGCGTAAAAAACCTATTAACCCAGAAGAGTCCAAATAATGTAATAGTTTCTTGGTCGCTAAACCCGCAAATAATTATAGATCAAGAAGAAAAAGGAACACCAAGTCTCGAACAACGGCTGGAGGCTGCTCTGTTGTGCGCAAACAAAGGATATAAAATAGGGCTACACCTCGACCCTATTATAATTTCCCCAAACTGGGAAAGCGCATACCACGGCATGATCGAAAAAATATTTGAGGTTCTATTACCATCGCAAATAGAGTGGATAAGTCTTGGAAGTTTCCGCTACCGAGGAGCTCTAAAAAAAATAATAAATGAACGCCACAAAAACACTCGCTTATTTACTAGCGAACATATTGTTAGCAAAGATGGAAAGCATCGCTATCTTCGATCACTCAGAAATGAAGCTTACCAAAACCTTCGAGGATTCTTAAAAAAAATCTCTACCGATTTAAACGTCTATATATGTATGGAAACTAAGGAGGTATGGGAAGGTGTTACGGGGAAAATGCCACGAGCAGATGAAAAGCTAGACAAGTTCTTTGACCTATAAAGCCACATTCATAATCGCATCGGCATAACGATACTTTGGTAGTCTTTATCTCCTTTTGATGTGATGAGGCATGAAGATTTTTCGTCTTTCAGGTTAAGAACCACCTCTTCATCATCAATCACGCTTAAAACATCAAGGACATACTTGGCATTAAGTCCTACTGAAACATCCTCTCCAGAATAAGAAATAGCTATCTCTTCCCGAGCCTCGCCCAGTTCAGTCGTATCAGTAGTCAAAGTAATTCTCCCTGACTGAATATCAAAACGAACCATTTTTGATTTTTCATCTGCCAATAAAGCAACTCTCTTTAAAGCGCGCTGAAACATATCACGGCTAATATTTACTTGTAGTTTATTATCGGAAGGGATAACTTGCTGGTAATTAGGGAATTTCCCATCAATTTTTCTGGAAACAATAACCTGGTCCCCTTGCATGAAGGCCATATGATTATTTTTTGCTGAAAAAGAAAAAGTAGCCTCCTCCTCTTCAATAAGTTTCATCACCTCCGCTAACGCTTTTTTTGGAATAAGGTGGCTCCATTTTTCTCCTTTTGAACTATCGCCAAGGTCTCGACGAATAATTGCTAATCTATGGCCATCAGTGCCCACCATCTTTATTTTTCCATTATCCTGCTCTAATAATAAACCATTCAGAACCTGACGTGTTTCATCAGGCGACTGCGCAAAAAAAGTTTTTCGGATCATTTCTTTGAGCAGTTTACTGCTCAGTTCCATTATGCTTTCTTGACTGAATTCAGGAAATGGAGGAAAGTCTTCCGAGGGCATTCCCGGCAAACGAAATTTAGATTTACCGCACTTAAGTCTAACCCAGTGGTTATCTTCTTTAGTCAGGTGAACTTCTTCTCTAGGTAATTCCCGCAGAATATCAAATAGTTTTTTAGCACTAAGAGTTACTTCACCCTCAGTAATGACATTGGCAGAATAATACCCTTTAGATCCTACTTCCAAATCCGTAGCCTGAATACCAATTCGATCTTTTTCCGCAGTAAGCAACAAGTGGGAAAGTATGGGCATAGCACCTTTAGCTTCAGCAATTCCTTGAACTTTTTGCACTCCATCTAGAAAAAAATCTTTATCTATCCTAACTTCCATTTTGGGGGTCTCCAAAACTTATAAGGTTCTAAGGTGGGCATCATATTGCGCTTGGTTTAGCACAATTAACCAAACCTGTCAAAACGAAATTATAAGCCAAGATATTAATCAATGTAAAATCTTCTTTAAATGGGTTATTTTGTAAAATGATTTTTTCCTTTCGGACCGATTGAAAAATAATAAAAAACAGTATACTCTTGTATATACTTTCCTTAATTTTGAGTTGCTTGGAAACTTAATTTACATTAATCAACCGGTTGCCATGATAGTGTCCCATGAGTGACTTCCATCAATCCAACAGAGTTTCCAACGAGAAGTACCGTACTGAACTTTTCAACTACGTTAAAAGGTTGGTGTGCCCTGAAAATTTCTATAGCTCCAAGATAACTGACCCGCAAAGATTTTATTTAGGTTTTAAAAACTGCGTCGCTCCCATAGTCAACACTGAAAATCAACGCCTAAAGGAAAGTCTCACCAAAACTAATAATACTCATCTTTTATTGCTGAAGAACGCCGCCTTAGTTGACTCCATTATTCGAGTTGCATTTGATTGCTCCATATGGCTCTGCAATCGTACTCTACAAAAAAAAATACACTCAAAAGACATACCAATCGCAATCATAGCTCGCAGTGGGTATGGCAGAGAAGAACTTTATTTTCAATCAAACTTAAAGGTACAAATTATCTCTCGTGGTGGTCAAACCAAAGAAACAAAGCAAGTTGTAAAGCACTTAGAGTATCTCTTTATTCATCAAAGTATTTTTCAAAATTTAATAAATGCTAGTTACACAAGTATTGAATCACTAGAAAAAGAACTTGGCCGGAACAAAACAATTGACTTACTTGCTCTTCTAGAAGGAAGGCTTATTGTTGGAAATTCTGACATATATTTAAAGTTTCTGAAGACAGTTAAAAAAGCTTCTTTGCTTCAAAACGAAAACCTTCTCAACTATTGCTACGAACATAATAATTATTATGAGGTATCAAATACTGTTTTCCAGCAAGAACCCAATGTTAAAGAAGAACTAAATCGGCTATATTGGGCTCTTACCTTGGCTAGGCTCAAGCATGATCTGAAAAATACTAATCAGTTTGAGCTTCTTGATGAACTGCTAACAAATAGTCTAATAAGCGTATCAGCCTTTAAAAAAATTCAGTCCTCGCTCGCATTTTTGTCTAAAGTTAGACTGCATCTACATTGCGAGCAAAAAGGTTCATATCGAGACATGATGAGCTATGAAGTGAGGGAGAATATCGCTCAGTCAATGGGATATGAAGTTAAAAAATTTTTTCATAAATATTTTTATGAAGCCGCTTACCCTCTAAAAAAATATAGTCGAAATATTTTCAGGGAAAGCATGACCCAAGACATCCAAAAGGTAAAAAATCTTTCTAGAAATTTTGGTGTGAACGCACAACATCAAATCATTCCAGACAAGGATCCAGCCACGCTATTTTCCCAAAATCCTATTAGGATTTTTAAAATTTTCGCATGGATATCGGAGAAAAATTACTACTTATCGCACTCCATTGTGCGGTCCATCGAGGACCACGTCGACCAAATGTGCCCGATCTTCCTAAATAAAGATGACGTGAAAGAAGTGCAACTATGTTTTAAGCGAGTAATTAACGGAAAATATTTCTCAAAATCTTTAAGACTTTTACATGAGTTTGGACTGTTAGCGAACTTCTACATTCCAGAATTTAAAAATCTCTGTGGTCTTTTACAAGATATTTATGTGCATCATTTCCCAACGGACATACATGTTCTTTCTGCTTTGGATATTTTAAATGATATAGAAGTAAACGATAATACTGACCCCTTTTTAAGAAATCTTTATCATTCAATTCGTGATAAAACAACTCTCAAACTTTCTGTACTTCTTCATGACATTGGCAAAGGAGTTCGCACTCTTGGTCAAAATGAGGAACTCTTAGGTGCTCGCCTTGTCCCTAAAATTTTAGAAAATATAGGGTACGCCAAAGATAGTCGCCGAGTAAATGATGTAGCATTTTTGGTCGAAAAGCATTTAATGATGCATGACCTCCTTCTTCTCGATCCAGAAGAGGACGATACCTACGATATGATTTGGGACTTAGTTGATCATGATGTAGAACGTCTAAAAATGCTTCTCTTGCTTACTTATTCGGATAGGGGAGGTACTAAAATGAAGATGTCACTTTCTCAAATTGAGCAGTTAAAAATATTTTATCAACACACACTGCATCATAAAAAACGGCAAACTGTTTCAAGATCGATTAAGGCGGACTTTCTTAAAATGGTGCGACTGCCTCGAGAAATGCAGTCTCACCTCGAAGTTTACAATGAATTCTGCCAATCAAATGAAGCATTTGCCTGTCAACTTCTCTTTAAGCCAGCACAAGGCTCTGAGTTAGTTATTTGCTCCAGAGATCGTCCAAACTTGCTCTATTGTTTTTCAACAGCCCTAGCCTTTAACAAACTGAATATTATTGAGGCCAATATCCATACTCTGCGTAACCACGTTTTTGATATATTCAAAGTTGTTAGTTCCTCAGGCGCTCCTATTAATTATGCTGATGTTTATACCCTTCAAAATCAAATTAAGGATGATTTAAGGAGAGTGTGTGTCGACCAGGAGCCCTTGTCTCAGGTCTTTAAAAATCGATCCCTTTCAATTTCTGAAGAACAAACAAAAAAACAAAAGATCAAACTCAAAGTAAAACTAATCGGCCGTGCGATAAAAGTGGAGACTCACGATCTATTGGGAACATTTATGACGCTAACAGGAGTATTTTCAGAGTTTAATATGGAAGTACAGCGAGCCGTCTTAGATACGCGGGAAGGAACAGCTTCAAATATTTTTTACATGAGGCCCAAGGATGTTCGCGATATAATTGAAAATAAGGACCACTTTCTACGCACTCTTGAACATGCTTTACAGCAATTGGTTAAATCAGAAAAAGTTATTTTCAAAGGACCCTCAATTTCAACTATTCCTACAAAACCAACTATTATCGTCTAGTTTATTTCTAACTATGTTTTTCCTAAGATTTTTTTACTTTTTGTTTTTTTTAAATACTCTTGCAGCTAATGCGTTCGCAACAAGCCCTGAAGAATTGCTTAAAAAAGCTCAAACTCTAGAGAGCAATGGCTTCGTAGAAGAAGCCACAAAGTCATGGGAAAAACTGATTCTGGTAGACACCAATCGTAACTTAGTTATCTATAGCCAACTAAAACTAGGTATGGCGTATCTAAAGTTAAAACAACTCAAAAAATCTATTAAAATATTGGAGGGAGCCACGCTGTCATACCCTGATAATTTTGATGCTCATTTTAGCTTTGGGAACTCTTTAAGTTCGTTTAAAAGTTTTCCTGAGGCTATCAAATCGTATCAGCAAACCACCACCCTAAAACCAAAGGAAGGTTTAAGTCATGTGGCACTTAGTTTATCTCTCTTCGGAAATGGTGACTCAAAAAAAGCGATCAAAGCTCTTTTAAAAGCTAACAAATTATTTAAGGAAAAGAAAAATATTTCTTGGTACCGAGACACCCGAGTTATGATCGCACAAATCAAACACTTTGCTAAGTTTCCTCCTCACTTTTCAAATCTATGGCTTACTACCAACTTAAAACTTGTTCACGAAACTTACGAAAAAGCTGTATTCAATCCAAAAAAATACTTACCATCAGCTTCCACAAACTAAAAAACTGAATAGATCCAGAGTTTTTTTCTCATCTTGAAAAAAATGCACTTTATGTCACCTTTTTTAGCCTTCTTCATTAACTGAGAATAATTGTTTCTCACTGAAACAAACTATTCTCTATTTCTCGCCTCACTACTTTGCTAAGCAGATCATTCAAAAACAGTGAAATTATTTCAGTTTTATAATAAACTGGGTTAAAATTCCAACTAATAAGCCACCAAAACTAACTTATTGAAAAGAAATAGTTTTTGTAAGTGGCAGAATTTAAGTTGAGCCCAGTCCCACTCCGAAGATAATTGAACTTCTTCTATTACCTCCTGTGCTGAATTTAAGAAATTTTTTTTAAGTATCTTTGTCTAAATTAGCTATTTTTTTTATGTTATAAAGTTATTAATTTTCGGAGAATTATGAAGAAACAATCCGCACTCAATTTGGTCTGGATAGACCTAGAAATGACAGGTCTAGATCCTGATATAGAAGTAATCATAGAAATTGCAAGCTTAGTGACCGATCATGATCTGAATATACTAGCTGAAGGACCTTGTTTGGCTATTCACCAATCAGATGAAATTCTTAATCGTATGGATGCTTGGAATCAGAAGCACCATAACGCCTCTGGACTGGTAGAGCGAGTACGAAAGTCCAAAATCAATCACGAGGAAGCGTCACGACAAACTTTGGAATTTATCAAACAATATTGCCCTGAAAATACTACTCCACTTTGTGGAAACTCCATTGCACAAGATCGTAAATTCCTTGAAAAATACATGAAAAAACTTCATAGTTATTTCCATTATCGAAGTGTAGATGTGACTTCAATCAAAGAATTAGTTATGCGTTGGTATCCGGATGGGCCGAAACTTCCAAAAAAAAGCGACAGTCATATGGCGTTGACCGACATTAGAGAGTCACTGAAAGAGCTCATATTTTATCGCAAAGAATACTTTGTCTCTAATGGTTTAACGACCTCACACGCACCTTCAATTCAGAAAAAGAATCATGAGTAAAGGAAGTGTTCTCACATTTCTATTTCTAATATTCATCGGATACCTCTCCTTTTCAATGATATGGTCTGGCAGCAAATTCCAATGTGAAATTTGTGTGGAGTATAATGGGGTTAGGTCATGCCAAGAGGTGGAGGGGATGGCAAAACAAGATACTATAATGACGGGTATGAGCACTGCTTGTGCTGCCGTAACTAATGGTAGAACAGAATCTATCGATTGCTCAATGACCCAGCCTGTAAAAATTCAGTGTAAAGACATCTAAGAAACATCAGTAACTTCACCTGAAGTTATCCTTCTAAATATTTTCACTCCTTATTTGAGCAGACAAGGTTATAAACTTCGCGGTATTTTTCTTCAACACTACCCATACTGAAACGAAAACGATCTTTATCCATCTTTTCACCGGTCTCTGAATGCCATAAACGACATCCATCAGGACTAATTTCGTCTCCTAAAAGAATCTCTCCTTTATGTC
>Ga0209660_1001584_pt1 | contig 11886 bp, 10 predicted proteins | sample SaaInlV_100m_DNA_2_FD_184659 | JGI IMG/M metagenome (GOLD analysis project Ga0209660, IMG submission 184659) | Marine microbial communities from expanding oxygen minimum zones in the Saanich Inlet - SI072_LV_100m_DNA (SPAdes) (version 2) | ecosystem: Environmental > Aquatic > Marine > Intertidal... | reverse complement strand
CGTAGTAACCGATGGTTGTATCAAATGTAAACATCTAGATTGTGTTGAAGTTTGCCCAGTAGATTGTTTCTACGAAGGTGAAAATACACTAGTCATTAACCCAGATGAGTGCATTGATTGTGATGTTTGCGTACCTGAGTGTCCGGTTGAGGCAATATTACCTGACACTGACCCTATTGGCGTCAAATGGTTAGAGTTCAATAAAAAATACAGCACTGAGATGAATTGGCCAGTTATTACTGAAAATAGTGGCCCAGACCCTGAGCATGAAAAATATCACCCGGATAATTTTCCAGATGGAAAGATGCATCTATTTTCTGAAAAGCCAGGAAAAGGTGATTAAATATGTTGGAGCAAAACAAATCTTTGTTTTATTTTGTATTTATGGGTTAGATTAAACCATAGTATTTTTAAGATTATCGCTCTAATAATTTACAATTTATTCAACTAAAATTCTTTGAGAAATCTTTGTTTGTTTCCCTACTTACTCAGATTTTTATAACGAATTTCTAATTTAATTAATTTGGGATAGCTATTATTATCATATATATGTAAACATATATATCTATTATTGATAGTATGTTAAACTATTTGAATAAAAAAATGAAATGCGCTGCCAGTTCTGAAATTTAATTTTAATAATTGGTACTATATTTGCAAAGTTTTAGTACGGTGAAAGGCCGCGTCATACAAGGACGAAAATTATGAAAATTGGAGCTCTTAAAGAAACCTCTTCAGGTGAACAGCGTGTTGCCTTAACTCCAGATAGTGCAATTAAGCTAAATAAGCTTGGTCATGAGTGCCTGGTTGAATCGGGTGCTGGTATTGCAGCTGGCTTTATTGATAAGCAATATGAAGATGTAGGCGTTGAGATCTGCAAATCTGGCGAAGCGCTTATAAAGGCAAGTGATGTAGTTGTTAAGGTTCAGCCGCCAAGTGAATCTGAAATCAAAAGACTTTCATCCTCCAAGACACTAATCTCTTTTTTCTATCCAGGCGCCAATGAAGCGTTAATGGACCTGGCTAAAGCTAGAGAGGCTAGCGTTATTGCTATGGACATGGTGCCGCGCATTAGTCGCGCCCAAAAAATGGATGCATTATCTTCTATGGCCAATATTTCTGGCTATCGCGCAGTGATTGAGGCGGGTAATAACTTTGGCCGCTTTTTTACTGGTCAGATGACAGCAGCCGGTAAAGTGCCCCCAGCAAAGGTCTTAGTAGTTGGCGCTGGTGTTGCTGGACTCGCAGCAATTGGCACTTCTACCTCTCTTGGTGCTATCACCTATGCATTTGACGTTCGCCCAGAAGTTGCCGAGCAGGTAGAGTCTATGGGCGCTGAATTTGTTTTCTTAGATTTTGAAGAAGAACAGAACAATAACACCTCAACTGGAGGTTACGCTGCTGTATCTTCGCCTGAATTTACTAACGTTCAATTAGCCAAGTTCCGAGAGATTGCACCTGATATGGATATTGTAATTACTACCGCTTTAATTCCAAATCGAGAAGCGCCTGAGCTTTGGACTGAGGATATGGTTGCCAGTATGAAACCTGGCTCAGTGATAGTGGATCTGGCTGCTGAAAAAGGTGGAAATTGCAAGCTTACTGTTATAGATGAGCGCATTGTTACAGATAATGGCGTAATTATTATTGGTTATACAGATTTTCCAAGCCGGATGGCTGCTCAGGCAAGCACTCTTTATGCCAGTAATATTCGCCACATGATTGATGATTTGACTCCCAACAAAGATGGAGTGATAGTTCATGATATGGAGGATGACGTTATCCGCGGCGCAACGGTCGCTCACAATGGAGAGATTACTTTTCCTCCTCCACCTCCAAAAGTACAGGCTATTGCCGCTATTCAAAAAGCAAGGGTTCCAGATAAAACCCCTGAAGAGGTTCGAGCTGATGAGGTTGTAGCCTTTAAAAAACAGACTAAAAACCAAGTTATATTACTTTTTGTTGGAGGCGCATTGTTATTCTTAGTTGGAAGCTATGCACCAGCAAGTTTTATGCAGCACTTTATTGTTTTTATTTTATCTGTTTTTGTTGGCTTTCAAGTGATTTGGAATGTAAGCCACTCTCTGCATACGCCATTGATGGCTGTGACCAATGCGATTTCATCAATCATAATATTGGGAGCAATACTTCAGATAAACTCATCCAGCTCAATAGTCATGGTTCTTGCTGCTATATCAGTGTTTTTTGCGGGCATTAATATATTTGGTGGCTTCCTTGTAACGAGGCGCATGCTTGCCATGTTCCAGAAATCTTAATGAGGCTGGCGTCATGGAAATAGGGTTTACTTCTGCTGTTTATGTTCTTGCAGCGGTGTTATTTATTCTATCACTTGGTGGGCTCTCTGGTCAGGAAAGCGCAAAACGTGCCGTCTGGTATGGTATTACTGGAATGGCCTTAGCTGTATCTGCCACCCTACTAGGTCCTGGATTAGGGCATTGGTGGCTCTCACTGGCTCTGATTGCAGCAGGTGGTTTGATAGGTTACCTTTTAGCGTCGAAAGTAGGGATGACTGAAATGCCAGAGTTAGTTGCTGGTATGCATGCTTTGGTTGGGCTTGCCGCGGTATTTGTGGGCTTTAACACTCATTTTGAACTTGTTAATATTGCCTCTATGGATGATACTGCCAAGAAAATGTTAGGAGGGTTTTCAGGGCTGCTTGCTAAAAAGTCAGTGGTAGAGATAAACATTCTTCGCGTTGAGACAGCTTTGGGTATCTGGATTGGTGCTGTTACTTTTACAGGCTCAGTTATTGCTTATAGCAAGCTCGCAGGCAAAGTAACTTCAGAAGCTATAAAACTTCCTGGGGGTCACTTTCTTAATGCAACTGCAGCTATTGTGTCCGTATTGTCTGTAGCTTGGTATTTAAATTCTGGTGAGTTATTGTGGATGATTCTTCTGATGGTCATGGCTTTATTTATTGGTTATCACCTCATCATGGGTATTGGTGGTGCAGACATGCCGGTAGTTGTATCGATGCTGAATTCATATTCAGGTTGGGCTGCTGCTGCGATTGGGTTTAGTCTTGGTAATGACCTTTTGATTGTTGTTGGAGCTTTAGTAGGATCATCAGGTGCTATTTTATCCTACATCATGTGTAAAGCCATGAATCGATCCTTTGTTAGTGTAATCCTTGGTGGTTTTGGTGGTTCATCTGGTCCTCAAATGGAGATTAATGGAGAGCAGGTCGCTATTAATGTAGACGGTGTTGCCTCTGTATTAAATGAAGCTGAAAGTATTATAATAATCCCAGGTTACGGTATGGCAGTTGCCCAAGCTCAACAATCAGTGTCTGAATTAGCTCGTAAGTTAATAGCTCAGGGAAAAAATGTTCGCTTTGCAATCCATCCAGTAGCTGGGCGCTTGCCGGGTCATATGAATGTGCTTCTAGCAGAGGCGCGGGTACCTTATAACATTGTTATGGAGATGGAGGAGATTAATGATGACTTCCCAGATACCGATGTGGCTATTGTAATTGGATCTAATGATATTGTGAATCCAGCTGCTCAAGAAGACCCAAACAGCCCAATTGCAGGAATGCCTGTATTAGAATGCTGGAAGGCTAAGCAAGTATTTGTCTCCAAACGGGGCCAGGGAACAGGATATTCTGGCATTGAAAATCCATTATTCTTTAAGGAGAATGCAAGAATGTTCTACGGGGATGCAAAAGAATCTATCGATAAACTCTTGCCCTTAATCGACTAATTAAATAAGAACTATTAATAATAGTCGCTCTCTTACATCAAACGATGTTTGGACTTTAGTCTCAGTTAACATATAATCTTATTATGAAAAAACTACCTCTACTTCTGCTCTCACTATTCTTTCTTAATTCCCCTGCAGTTCTTGCAGTCCATTTTGCAAATTTCCAAGTTGTAGATATAGGTATTGGGGACAGTCTGCTTGACTTTATGAGTGAAGATGAAATACTTGATGGGATTGAGAAACACAAAGATTTAAATAGATATTCCTATCTCAATGAGCCAAATAAATTCTTGGAAATCATAGTACCAAGAGAGAAAAATATATATGACAAAGTCTCAGTTTTTATTAAGAATACTATACCAGCCAACTATACGATATATGCTATCAGAGGTTACAAGGATTACATAGAGGATTTTGATGCTTGCATTAAACAAAGAGATACAATTGCAAAAATCATAACCGGTATGTTTACAGATTTAAAAACTGATAAATCAATAGAAGAAAATAACCAAGGCATTAATGATTATTTCACTCTTAATGATTTAAATGCAACTATTGATATTTATTGTCAAGACTTTGAAGAAACTTATAGACTTGAGAACAATTTTACAGAAGGTCTTGTTTTCGCTATTCATAATGAAGAGTTTCGCGAATGGCGTCTAAATTACAAATAAATCAGCGATGGTGACAGAGTAAGTATGGTGGAGGGAGAGGGATTCGACCAATCGCCTACAGCCCTTCTATATAAACATATATCAATTATTGGTTTAAATTCTACTCACTAATCTACTCATAAATAAATTATTTATATAATATTTTATTGCAAATTAAATATCCTAACTATCTCTTGAATATTACTAGGATTTGGACTTATAACTCATATATAAAATTAACCCTTTCTAATGATGAACGAATTAAAGTTATAAAAGAAAATTAATTATAATTCGAAGTAAGCCTTTAAACCCTACTTAGAGTATTTGCTTGAATCTTGAGTTTAGCTCTTCCCTGAAACAACTAATGACTATTTTTAACCTTATTTGAGAATAATTTTATTTAAGTTCAAGCTGACACATAAATGTAATTATCTTAAAATTAAGTGTTTGAACACTCTAATTTATTAGTGTATATTGCAGAAACACAGTTGTAATTTCAGCTGTGAATAATGTAAAAAAACAAAGGAGAAACTATGAAAATATTTAACTTAATGATGGGCGCATTCTTGGCTATAAGTTCAAGTACCATAGGCGCTGCTCCCATAAGTCAATTAGGCTCACCTGAAGGTGAACTTAATATTGTAGCATGGGCTGGATATATTGAAAGAGGAGAAACTAGTGAAGCTTTTGACTGGGTAACTACATATGAACAATCTACCGGTTGTAACGTAAATGTTAAAACAGCTGGAACCTCTGATGAAATGGTTGCGTTAATGAATCAAGGTGGGTTTGATATAGTTACGGCATCTGGAGATGCTAGTCTTAGAATGATAGCAGGAAAAACTGTTCAAGAAATAAATACAGACCTTATTCCAAGCTGGAACACTATAGATAAAAGGCTTCAAGATGCAGTTTGGCATACCGTTGATGGCAAGCATTATGGAACACCATATATGTGGGGTTCAAATGTATTAATGTACAATACGGACGCTTTTGGAGATGAAGTTCCAGATAGCTGGAATGTTGTGTGGGAAGAGCAAATGCTTGCAGATGGTAAGAGCAATAAAAATAGAGTTCAGGCTTTTGATGGACCTATTCATATAGCAGATGCTGCAATGTACTTAATGTATCACAATCCAGAACTTGGCATTAAAGATCCTTATGAGTTGACTGAAGATCAATATCAAGCTTCGCTTAACTTGTTACGTCAACAAAGAGAGCTAGTTGGTAGGTATTGGCATGATGCCTTTATGCAAATGGATGACTTCACAAATGAAGGCTTTGTTGCATCAGGCTCTTGGCCATTCCAGGTAAATCTCTTAAAGCCAAATGTTCCAATTGCCAGCACAATTCCTAAAGAAGGTGCTACAGGTTGGGCGGACACAACAATGGTTCATGCTGAGGCTAAAAACCTTAATTGTGCTTATCTATGGATGGAACATCAGTTGAGTTCTAATCTTCAGAGCGATCTAGCTGCCTGGTTTGGAGCAGTTCCAGTTGTGCCTTCAAAATGTGTTGGTTCTGATCTTCTTGGACCTGAAGGCTGTAAGATCAATGGTATAGACAACTTTGATAAAATTATGTTTTGGAAAACTCCTGTTGCTTCATGTAAAACTCAGGAGAGTTGTGTGCCATACTACAGATGGGTTACTGACTATATTGCAGTGCTTGGTGGTAGATAATAAATATATAACTTAATAATAAAAAAAAGGGGGGGTCACTCCCCTTTTTTTTAAATACACTATGTTAAAAGCTTTAAATTTAAATAACATTAATAAATCATATGGCCTTATTAAGGCGCTTGATGATATTGACTTTATTGTCAACGATGGTGAATTCTTTTCCCTATTAGGACCATCTGGTTCTGGAAAAACTACATGCCTTAAAGTTATTGCTGGATTCGAAGCACCAGATAATGGCAATGTCTCTATTTTTGGAGAAGATGTTACAAACATCCCACCTTTCAAAAGACATGTTAATACTGTGTTCCAAGATTATGCGCTTTTCCCTCATATGAATGTTCGGCAGAACGTTGGTTATAGCCTGAAAGTTCAGAAAATGAATGGCCCATCTATGGATCGCAAGATAGATGAAATTCTTGAAATTGTAAATCTAACGGGTTACGATTTACGCAAACCAAGTGAACTCTCTGGTGGTCAAAGACAAAGAGTCGCATTAGCTAGATCTCTTATTAATAAGCCTAAAATTTTGTTACTGGATGAACCTCTTGGAGCGTTAGATCTGAAACTGAGAGAGAAGATGCAGGTTGAATTAAAAAATATTCAGAGGCAATTCAAAATAACTTTTATATATGTAACTCATGACCAACAAGAGGCTCTTAGTATGAGTGACAGAATTGCGGTTTTCAATAATGGCAAGATTGAACAAATTGATACGCCAGCAAATATCTACAGCAAGCCAATTAATTCATTTGTGGCAGAATTTATTGGAACTACTTCAATATTTAATAAAGATTCAGCTCTGAAGCTCTTTAATCTCAATAAAGCCTTCTCTGTTAGGCCTGAAAATATTGTTATTCTGGAGACAGAAAAAGATCTTGCTGCTATAGATAAGAAGCAATATTTCATCACCAATGGGACTTTAGCTGATTGCCAGTTTCAAGGCTCTCACCTGAAGATGACCTACGCAATTGATAACGACTGTAAACTTAGTGTGTTTAAGTCACTTGAGGGCAATATTAATCAGAAATATGACATTGATATAAAACATACGATTGCTTGGAAAAAAACCGATATTACGACTTTAAATGAATAAACTTTTAGACTCTTTTTCTAATTTCACTTATAGGAATAAAAATTTTATTTTTTTATCCTTTCTTATTGTTCCCCTTCTATGGTTAGGGATAATCTATCTTGGTTCACTCTTAATTTTTTTAGGACATTCTTTTTTTTATTTAGATGGTTTTACTGGACAGATAGTTTATGAGTTTAGCTTTAAAACTCTTATTGAGCTTTTTAGCTCACCTGCAAATATAGATATTCTTATTAGAACGGTTGGTTTAGCAACTTGTGTCACTATTGGTTCTGCAATAATTGGCTTTCCAATTGCATACTATATGGCTAAATTTACATCTCCTAAAGTCAAAATATTTCTGTTTATTGCTATTATGCTTCCTCTATGGTCAAGCTATCTTGTAAGGGTCTATTCTTGGAAACTTATTTTAGCCAAGGAGGGAATAATCAATTGGTTCTTTGAAAAGTTAAATCTTGAATGGCTCCTTGACACTATTCTCTCTACTCCAGTAATCGGCGGACCATCATTATCAATTTCATATATTGGAATGTTTTTAGTTTTTACTTATATATGGCTGCCATTTATGATTTTGCCAATACAGGCATCGTTAGAGAGAGTTCCAAATTCTTTGATTAACGCTTCTCATGATTTAGGGGCAAATAAGAGACAAACTTTCTATAAGGTGATTTTACCTTTAGCCCTACCTGGAATAATTGCCGGTTCAATTTTTACTTTTTCTCTGACATTGGGCGACTATATCATTCCATATATTATTGGAACGTCGAAATTTTTTATTGGACAAGCAGTCTATACGCATCAAGGAACTGCTGGAAACATACCTCTAGCTGCAGCTTTTTCACTTGTACCAATAATGGTTATGGTAGTTTACATATACTTAGCTAAAAAAATGGGGGCATTTAATGCTCTTTAGAAAAGGAGCAATTAACAGACTTAATCAAGCGGGTCTTGGATTAAGATTTGGTGCTATCGCTGGGCTTCTATTCCTTCATATTCCATTATTACTAATTATTCTATACGCGTTTACTACAGAGGATAAGTCTTATCAGTTTCCTCCTCCTGGGTATACACTTAAGTGGTTTGAAGTGGTTTTGAATAGGCAAGATATATGGGATGCTGTGTCATTATCAATGCGGGTGGCAATCACCTCTACATTTTTTGCAATAATTCTAGGAACATTAGCTGCTGGAGCTCTCTATAAAACCTCTTTCTTTGGTAAAAGTTCGATAACTATTTTGATTATTTTACCTATAGCTCTCCCAGGGATAATTACTGGTATATCTCTAAGAAGTACATTTGGAGTTTTGGGAATCCCATTTAGTACCTGGACTATAATAATTGGACACGCTACTTTCTGTATGGTTGTGGTCTACAATAATGTGGTTGCGCGTCTAAGGAGAACTTCTCCAAACTTGATTCAGGCATCGATGGACCTTGGAGCAAATAACCTACAAACATTTTTTTATGTTATTCTTCCAAATATGGGAACAGCTATCCTAGCAGGCGGCATGTTAGCATTTGCTCTGTCTTTTGATGAGGTTATTGTAACGACCTTCACTTCTGGACAACAAACAACACTCCCTATATGGATGTTTTCGGAGCTAATAAGGCCAAGGCAAAGACCAATTACTAATGTAGTAGCTGTTTTTATGATGTTTATTACCTTTATACCCATTGTTTTTGCAAGCTATATCGCCAGCAAAACATCAGAGTCTGAAGGAGCAACAAAATAACTAATTTCACAAGGAGTAATTATGCAAATAAAACAATTAATCAATAACGAACTGGTTTTAGGTGATGGGCCAAGTGAGAAAATAATTAACCCATTTAATTCTGAGATAATAACCGAGATTCCCCAATCATCAACTGAACAGGTCAATCTAGCTGTTCAATCAGCAAAATCTGCTTTTAAGTCTTGGTCACGAACCACTCCATCAGACAGATCTGCGATGCTTCTTAAAGTTGCAGATATGATTGAACAAAAAGCTGAGGAGATTGCTAGAATTGAATCACTAAACTGTGGAAAGCCTTATCATTTAGTCCTAAATGATGAAATTCCTGGAGTTGTAGATGTCTTTAGATTTAATGCGGCGGCTTGCAGAACAATGCAAGGCTTGGCTGCGGGTGAATATCTAGAAGGCTTTACCAGCATGATTCGAAGAGACCCTGTTGGTGTTATTGGTTCAATTGCTCCGTGGAATTATCCATTAATGATGGCTGCCTGGAAGTTAGCACCGGCACTAGCTACAGGGAACACTATCGTTCTTAAGCCTTCTGAGCAAACACCACTTACAACACTATTTATAGTTGATATTTTGGCGGAAGTTTTTCCAAAAGGTGTGGTTAATATTATCTATGGAATTGGTGAAACTGTAGGCTCAACTCTTATTCATAATCCAGATGTTCAAATGATCTCACTAACTGGTGATGTTAGTACAGGTAAAAAAATTCTTGAAGCTGCAAGTAAAAGCATTAAAAAGACACATCTAGAATTAGGCGGGAAGGCACCAGTTATAGTCTTTGATGATGCTGATATTGATCAACTTATAGAAGGTATAAGGGACTTTGGATATTACAATGCGGGGCAAGACTGTACTGCTGCGTGTAGGATGTTTGTTGATAAAAAAATATACGAGAGAGTTGTTTCTGAATTAACTCAAGCAGTTAATACTATTGGCTATGGTAGCGACGATGACAGTAAAAATGACATACCTCCATTAATTACTGCAGAACATCTAGAAAGAGTTTCTGGATTTATTGAAAAGGCTAAATTAGTTGACAATATAGAGATTACAACAGGTGGGCATGCTAAAGATGGCGTAGGTAATTTTTATCTACCGACAGTGGTTGCTGGAGCCAAACATAATGATGAAATTGTACAAAAAGAAGTTTTTGGACCAGTAGTATCGGTAACACCATTTTCTGATGTCGAAGATGCCATTGGGTGGGCAAATGACTCTTCGTATGGATTAGCATCATCAGTTTGGACTAAAGATATTACAAAAGGTATGTCTACTGCTTCTAGACTTCAGTATGGCTGCACTTGGGTTAATACACACTTTATGTTAGCTTCTGAAATGCCTCATGGGGGAGTAAAGTCATCTGGTTATGGAAAAGATTTATCTATATACTCGTTAGAAGACTATACAAATATTAGGCATGTTATGGTTAATATTGGAGCCTGACTCCAAATAATGGATATAAGATTCAGGAATTTGAAAGTAATCAATTAAAAATTCGGGATATGCTCAACGCCTTGATTAATTAGTTCCTGAATACTATCCGCCCTTTCTTTATAGAAGCTAGCCTCTTTAGTTTCGTCATTGAAGTCAGACTCATATTGCAAGTTACGGAGCCTTTTAAGCTCTTGATGACATTCTTTGAGGCGACTATCAGTCATTAATCAACAGGTCCTGATTCAGCTTCTATCAATATATCCTTTCCATCTACAACGTCATAAACATACATACTGCAGGGTATATCGTTTCCATCTTCATCCCAAGAAGCATAAACAATCTTTTTTATTAACTCAAACTTATAATCTCTCAAAGGAAAATCACTGAAGATTCTCTGATAAGTCTCATAAGATGATCCACAAGCACCACCTGAATAATAAAGCTCTATTGTCTTCTTATCAGAGTCAAACTCTGTTGTAGAGTCAATATTGCTATAAGGCAGTACATCTGTTAAATCTAGGATATTAAAGTAACTTGTATCTTCCATTTCTTGAATTAAATAGACTTCATAAGCATCGTGCCAGCGCTGGCCCGCTTTCCTATTGGCAATTACTAACTCATTAATGCCATCAAAGTTCATATCACCAAATGCAAAGGGCGCATTTGCTATGTCTCTAAACTTCATTTTAACAATCTCTTTATTAGCTATAGATTCGGCATCTATCCTATATTTTGGGAAACTGAACATCCTATAACCAATATTAAATAAGTCGGTTTTAACGCTAAATTTGACGTCCCTATCTACCAGCCTAAAGTTGATAGTTGCAGGGCCGTTAAGAAGTGGAACTAGCCCCCAGTCAGGGAACCACTCAACATCAACTAGGTATCGTCCTTGAATGACATCAGTAAATTCAATATAAATGGGAGTTTTTCCATTAAATGTTGTATAAAAATATGGGGCTAAGTCGGAGTCTTCAGTAGCTTTTTGTGAAGGGTCATCATCAATCGATGCCATTTTGTTGACTTCATCTGCGCTAGCTAGAAAAGAGAGGGCTATTAGAGCAAGGAGAATTAATTTTTTCATTGGATTGTATTTTAAAGGCAGAGTAGATGAAAGCAATATGTTTTATTAATGAAGTTTGGACTTTAGTTCAAGTTAATATACAATTCTAGTGTGAATAAGCTACCCCTACTTTTTATATGCTTTCTTGGAGTTTTTTCAGTTCAAGCAGCGCCAGAATATGGAACAGCAATAGTCTCAAAAGTAATTAGTGTTTATGATGGTGACACCTTTAGAGTGAATATAGACTCACTGCCTCCTATAGTAGGCAAAAACATACCAATTAGGCTCAATGGGGTAGATACTCCAGAGATACAAGGAAAGTGTCAATATGAGAAGGATTTAGCCCTTAAAGCAAGAGACTTTGTAAGAAATAAGCTAGCGAATGCGAAAGAGGTAAAGTTGACCAAGCTTCAGAGAGGTAAATACTTTAGAGTTGTTGCCGATGTGATGATCGATGGCGTTAGCCTAGAGAAGGAGCTACTTGAAAATAAATTAGCTT
>Ga0209660_1001580_pt1 | contig 11893 bp, 8 predicted proteins | sample SaaInlV_100m_DNA_2_FD_184659 | JGI IMG/M metagenome (GOLD analysis project Ga0209660, IMG submission 184659) | Marine microbial communities from expanding oxygen minimum zones in the Saanich Inlet - SI072_LV_100m_DNA (SPAdes) (version 2) | ecosystem: Environmental > Aquatic > Marine > Intertidal... | reverse complement strand
TCTAACTTTAGATCCCAGCGAAACCCAGAACCTTGCTAATAGTCAGCCAGCAATTGTTAAACAGGCACGCGATCTTCTGGACAAGTCTCACATACCTGATCCAAACTGGAAAACACCCCAGCAGCGCCCGAAAAAGGCCAGGTGACCGATGGCTAAAGTTTTTCGAGCAGCTCGCTAAACTGCATTGATGATTCGAGACACTGGCTTCCCACGCAAAGCTGGTATCCATTCGGTTGATCGACATCATCTGTCCACTGTAGAAAAATTCGCCTCCATGGTTTTTCGATGATTGCCTCCCGTAAAGGTTCCAGGTCATCGATCCCTTTGATCTTTATCACCGCCACACCAACGGCGGCGGCAGTCAATCCGGACATGGCATGAGAGGTTCCATGAGGTAATTCATTTGCATTCTGGATACAGGCGCTTTGGAAATCCCCGAGTTCACTGGCGTATATGGAATCTCCAGTTACCGCATGAAGACAGGAAAGGCTGTGAATGAGACTGGAATTTCCTGAGGGAATGGCATTATCGAACCACTCCTTTTTGCGAAAGACCAGTTTCTCATGATCATCCGCGGTAAAAAAGAAACCCGGAAGTTTCTCATCCCGGAAATGCTTGAAGACAATATCCATCAATTCAGTGGCCCGTGAAAGATAGGTGGCGGAAGACCCGGGTTCCAGCCAATCGATATGGGACGCGATTGATAGCAGTGCCTCAATAGTGAATGCGTAGTCATCCAGGCAAGCGCTTCCCCTTGGCCCTTGCTCCGCGTAGTAAACAGAGTGTAATCTACCATTTCCTGTCCGCATTATTTCCCAAATCCAGTCAACCCCGCGCCGTGCCGCTTCCAGCCACTGACGTTCCCCGAAAGTAAAACCAGCCTCGGCCAAACCACGGATGTATAACCCATTCCATGCGGTCAGCTGCTTGGTATCCTTGCCGGGTTGCACACGTTGTTCGCGGACGGATAATAGTTTTTCCCGCTGAAGAACCAGTTCCTGCCGTTGAGAAAAATCCTTTAGTTGAAGTACAGGATTGGAGAGGCCATGCTCAAAATTGCCATCCTCTGAGATGTCGTAGGCATCGCAAAAAAGTTGGCCGTCCTTGTCGCCCAGCGCTTCATTAACCTGCTCCGGATTCCAGACATAGCTCTTGCCCTCAACTCCCTCACTGTCGGCATCAAGCGAGGAGAAGAACCCGCCATTATCAGCTCTCATCTCACGATCAATCCAGGCAATAGTTTCCGTGACCACGGCGCGGAACAATGGGTCGTGGTAACGTAGCCAACCTTTGGTGAAAATATCCAATAACAATCCGTTGTCGTAGAGCATCTTTTCAAAGTGCGGAATCTTCCAGCCCGCATCGACGCTATAGCGAGTAAAGCCACCGCCCAGTTGATCAAAAAGCCCCCCTTGGGCAATGGCAGAAAGTGACTTTTTTACTACAACATCAATCCGTGCGGCAAGTTCCGGACTTCCAATCTCACATGCAGCGCTATTACGGACTTCCAATAAATAATTAAGCTTCATCGACGGTGGAAACTTAGGGGCGTCACCAAACCCGCCAAGCTCATCGTCATGTTGGCTGCAAAGAAACTGCGCACCTCGAAGGAGTTGGGCATTATCCCACTCGCCGTCACCTGAGGTCCGGGCGTTGTTATTATGAGCCATATTCTTGAGTATGGACTCAGCATTTACCAAAAGGTCATCCTTTTTCTCTTTGTAATGCTTGCTTATCCTCAGGAGAAGTTGTGGCCATGGAATAATACCACGACCTACATCTTCGGGAGGGAAATAGGTCCCGCCAAAGAAAGGCCGCCCGTCTGGTAGACAAAAGCTATTCAAGGGCCAACCTCCCTGCTGAGTGACCATCTGCACCGCATCTATGTAAATTTGATCAACATCCGGGCGTTCCTCACGGTCAACCTTGATATTGATAAAATGTTGGTTCATGAGACCTGCGATATAATTGTTTTCAAAGCATTCACGTTCCATAACGTGGCACCAATGGCAGGATGAATAGCCAATGGAAACCAACACCGGGCGGTCGAGACGCTGCGCCTCCTCAAATGCTTCAGGGCACCACGGCCACCAATTGACTGGATTCTGTGCGTGCTGGCGGAGATAAAGGCTAGGTTCGTCAATAAGTCGATTTGACATAATTACAGCAGTTTCTTTTTGCTTTTGTTGAGAGTCTGGGTAGAGCCTAAGTTATTTCATCACATGTCAAGGATTCGAATACTTCCAGAACAAGTTGCGAACCAAATCGCTGCTGGCGAGGTGGTGGAACGCCCTGTTGGAGCCGTCAAAGAATTGCTGGAGAACAGTCTTGATGCTGGTGCGACCAAGGTGGACATAGAATATCGCAATGGAGGAAAATCGTACATTCGAGTAACAGATAATGGATGTGGTATGCTTCCTGATGAAGTGATGCTCAGTCTCGAACGTCATGCCACCAGCAAAATCCAGAATGCCAAAGATCTCGATAAAGTGATTAGTTTTGGCTTCAGGGGTGAAGCCCTTCCCTCCATTGCAAGTATTTCCAAATTTACCATGCGCTCTCGCCCCCATGACAGAACCGAAGGCACAGAGCTTCTCATCAGTAGTGGGAAAATTATCCATCAAAAGACATGTGGAATGCCCCCAGGTACACAGATTGAAGTAGCGAATCTCTTTTTTTCACTCCCCGCACGAAAAAAATTCCTAAAGACGGAAAATACTGAAGCGGCTCACATATCTCGTCTTTGTAAACTCTACGCAATTGCCCACCCGGAGGTTGCTTTCACGGTCTACTCAAACCAGCGAAAAGTATTCCAATCTCCCGCATGCTCAGACCTCCAAGAGCGGATTAGTGAAGTCTTTGGTAGTGAAGTCTCCAGAGACTTGATATCTCTGACTGTGCATAAGTATGATGGATGCCGTATTTCAGGCAGAGTATCCCCTCCAGGAATCGGACGCCCAACACGTCAGGACATCGTGACTGTAGTCAACGGAAGGCCAGTGGAGAGCCGAACCCTTCTATTTGCACTAACAGAGGCCTACCACACCCTAATTCCTAAAGGAAAATATCCAGCTGCTTTTATTTTTGTCGAAATTGCCCCTGATCAGATTGACGTTAATATTCATCCGCAAAAACGGGAAATTCGTTTCAGGTCTGAAGGGCAAGTCCGCCGTCTCCTAATTGAGAGTATTCTTAATATGGCCGAGATGATGCATCCTGCTAAAAAACAGGCAGAACCCCTTATCGATGTCGAGAACCACCGACCATCCCCCATAATTTCATCGAATTTGATCTCAACTAATTCTGAAACCTCATCTGGTATAAATAAAGAGATTGTAGAAAAATCCACCTCTCCGGCAAATAAAACAGGTTCCGTGGCCGCGGCATTAACCATGCCTCAATCACACCATGTAAAATCCTGGCGATTACTGGCACGCCTAAAGCAGAACCTTGCCCTATTTGAAACTTCATCAGGATTGATAATTCTCCATCTAAATGCCGCACGCGAACGCATTCGATTCGAGCAAATTCTTGATTGTGGGGACTCAGGAAGCAGGCCCAGTCAGCAACTACTCCTACCTATTCCGGTTCAACTCGATAATCTCACTACAGAACTTCTTAAACAACATCAAGGAATCCTTAAAAATGAAGGGTTCAGTATCGAGGAGTTTGGACGCGAATTCTATCGTATCGAGGCCATTCCGCCTTGGCTTGAACCTGGCGCTGCTGAAAATTTCCTTCGACACTTTCTGGACTCCGCCCGTGAAGGTGGCATACATTTACGAAAACCTGACTTGGCACACAAAGAGATAGCTAAACTCGCTGCACGGGAAGTTTCTCAAAATGAAGACCCACTGCCAGATGATCAATTAGCGGAACTCCCAAGGCAACTACTAGAATGCAAGCAACCCCTTAACTGTCCGCAGGGGAAAGTAACCTTTTTTGAACTCACTACCAACGAACTTGTCAAAAAATTTGGTCGGAATATTTCCTCATAGAAGTAACCACAGCCCAAGAGGTTTCCTCCATCAAAATAATTAGCAAATTATTTAAAACTACATTTTTCTTTTTTACATGCGATCCATCAAAGAACCCCTCAAAGACTCAATACTGCGTCATCTTCACCTTACGCTTGCCCGAGATGAACAAACGGCAACAAACCGCGATTGGTGGCTGGCAACCAGTTATGCCATTCGGGACCGGCTTCTGGCGCGCTACATGCGAACACAAAAAGCACATAATGAAGGCAATGCACGTCGTATGTATTATCTCAGCCTTGAATACCTTCTTGGCCGGCTTTTTAATAACTACATTTACAATGCGGGGGTAGACAAAGAACTAAAAACTGCTCTTAGTGAACTAGGTCTCGATCCATCTATACTAAAGGACGAAGAATCAGAGATGGGACTTGGTAATGGTGGACTCGGGCGTCTTGCTGCCTGCTTTCTAGATTCACTCGCGACCCTTGACCTTCCCGCAATCGGTTACGGCATATTCTATGAGTTTGGCCTTTTTAAACAGGCATTTGAAAACTGTCACCAAGTCGAGTATCCAGACAGCTGGAATCGGTACGGAACTCCCTGGGAAGTCATCCGCCCAGAATATGCTCAGGAAGTCCATGTCTACGGAAAAGTAAAACGTATCTATGACAACTCCGGAAACTACATCCGAAAGTGGTCAGGGGGACAAACAATAATAGGCCTCCCACATGATTTGCCCATCCCGGGATACGGGACTGGAACAGTCAACTTCCTTCGACTTTGGGAATCCAAGGCCTCAAGTGAATTTGACCTCAAGGTATTCAATGAAGGCGGCTATGTCGAAGCCGTCCGTGAAAAAGCGATTGGAGAATCAATCTCCAAGGTTCTTTATCCCAATGACCAAACTGAAAGCGGGAAAGAACTACGCTTGGTTCAGCAATATTTTTTCGTGACATGTTCTCTTAAGGACATCTTACGTCGTTTTCTTAAACAGGAAGAGGACTGGAATAACCTCCCGAAACAAGTGGCAATACAACTCAATGACACTCACCCGGCTGTTGCAGTCCTTGAGCTTATGCGCCTACTCACGGATGTGCATCAACTAGGCTGGGATCATGCATGGGAACTTTGCCGTAGAACATTTTCTTACACAAACCATACCCTTCTCCCGGAGGCTCTTGAAAAATGGAGCATCCCACTTTTCGAAAAAGTACTACCCCGTCACCTAGAAATTGTTTATCAGATCAATAATGAATTCCTCAAGGGCGAGGTGGAAGCTCGCTGGCCTGGGGATGGAGCAAAGAAGGCAGAACTTTCATTGATTGAGGAAGGAAATCCTAAAATGATACGCATGGCGTACCTTTCGGTTGTTGCCAGTCATGCAGTAAACGGTGTCGCAGCTCTACACACCCAACTCCTGCGCCGACACCTTTTTAATAGCTTCGATGAATTATACCCGGGGAAAATTTGCAACAAGACGAATGGCATTACCCCTCGTCGCTGGTTGCTTGCCTGCAACCCTGGCCTTTCCTCTCTCATTCATTCAAAAATAGGTGATGGTTGGGCTCGGAATCTAGATCAACTTCGTCAACTTGAAACCTATGCCGATGATCCAGTGTTTCAGGATGAATTCCTCAGGATTAAATACGAAAATAAAAGGCAGCTTGGCGATGTCATCGAGAATGCTCTAGGTTTTCGTCCTGATGCGGATGCTATTTATGATGTGCAGATTAAAAGACTCCATGAATATAAGCGCCAGCATCTTAACCTCCTACATATCCTAACCCTCTATCGTCGACTCCTGAACAATCCATCACTCGAAATCCAGCCACGTTTCTTTATTTTCGGCGCTAAAGCAGCTCCAGGTTACGACATCGCAAAGAATATAATCCGGGCCATCAACCTCGTTGCCGCAACAATTAACCATGATAAAAGGATTCGAGGGAAACTGCAAATTGCATACCTTCCCAACTACAATGTTTCTCTTGCTGAGAAAATAATTCCGGCGGCGGACCTATCCGAACAAATATCTACTGCCGGCAAGGAAGCATCTGGCACCGGGAATATGAAATTTGCCCTCAATGGGGCACTTACCATCGGCACGCTTGATGGTGCTAATGTCGAGATTTGCGAGGAAGTGGGAGAAGAAAATATTTTCATCTTTGGCCTTAAAGTTGACGAAGTACAGGAGCTTAGAGATAATGGCTACGATCCACAAAGCTATGTCCAAGCCAACGAAGAGCTGGCTGCAGTCCTTGGCTGGCTACGCTCTGGCCATTTCAGCCCGGGAGAACCCGATGCATTAAAGCCGCTCGTTCAAAGTCTAACCGAATGGGGAGATCCATTTCTTGTCCTTGCTGACTACATGGCATACCTCGATGCTCAGGAAAAGGTTGACCAAGCATATCGAGACCGAAGACGATGGGCACGCATGGCCATACTCAATACAGCCAGAGTTGGAAAGTTCTCTTCAGACCGTACCATTGCAGAATATGCCAGCGATATTTGGAATCTACAACCCATCTCGATTGCCCCGTGAAAATCATAAAACTCAACTGGCTCAGAAATATCCTGCTGCTTTTTCTCTTACTCCTGTCACCTTTCTGGCCTCTTCATTCTAATGTACTCCCCTTTCCCGAGAATGAACGACTTGAATATCAGATGCGATGGAACTTCATTCGCGTGGGCACCGCTATTCTGATCCGGAACCCTGACACAACCTTCGAGACAAAACCCTGCCTGCACTTCACCATGATTGCTCGAACATATGGTATCGCTGATAAAATTTTCAAGGTGCGAGACCGAATAGACAGTTATACCGATCCAGACCTACACAACACGCTTCATTATAAACAAAGGCAAAAGGAAGGCAAAACCGATCGTGACATCGTCGTGCGCTTTGATCGTGAAAAACAACTTGCCCATTACACCAACCACGGCAAACCCAATGAAAAAGCTCTCCAGATACGGCAGGGTATCTTGGATCCGCTATCCATAATGTATGCCTTGCGAACAAAAAAACCAAAGATAGGTGACCAAATCAAACTTCCTGCCACGGATGGAAAGAAACTCATCGACGTTGAAGTTAGTGTACTCAAGCGAGAAATCATTAAAGTCCCCGCAGGGAAGTTTCCCGCCCTTATACTCGCTCCTGCCACCAAGGATCTTCGCGGAGTCTTCAAGAAGACCAAGAACAGCAAGATCGAGATTTGGGTCTCAGATGATGACCGCTACCTGCCCCTCCGTGTAAAGAGCAAGGTCATTGTAGGGAGTTTTGTCGGAGAGTTGGAGAAAATTGGAGAGTAAACTACTCCTGCTCAGCAAGCCAACGCTCAACCTCGATGGCAGACTGACAACCCATTCCTGCCGCCGTAATGGCCTGACGGTATACATGGTCGGCACAATCGCCAGCAGTATAGACCCCCGGAATCTTCGTACGAACCATGCTATCGGTCTCAGGAACTATATAACCAAGATCATCAAGGGGAAGTTGCCCATCGAGAAAGCCGGTGTTGGGAATATGTCCTATTGCAATAAAAACTCCCTTACAGGGCGTTTCCTCAGGCTGCCCAGTTTTTAGATTCTTTGTGCGAATTGCACGGCATCTACCGTCTGCATCTGCAAGAACTTCCTCAACACCATTATCCCAAAGTATTTCAATTTTCTCATGGGCAATTGTCCGCTCGGCCATGATCTTGGAGGCACGCAGCTCGTCCCGGCGATGAATCAAGGTCACCTTGGAACAAAAACGGGTTAGGAATAAGGCCTCTTCACAGGCGGAATCACCACCACCCACAACCACAACGTCCATATCCCGGTAGAACGCACCATCACAGGTGGCACAGGTTGTGACGCCTTTTCCTCCAAACATTTCCTGTTCACCAGGTACGCCAAGAAGCCTTGGTGATGCACCTGTGGCAATAATTACCGTTCTTGCCTTATATGTGGCATTCGAAGAGTTAAGGATTTTGAACTCACCAGAAAAATCAACGCTTTCAATAATATCATTTGTAAAGCGTGTGCCAAAACGTTTTGCCTGATCACGTACCTGTTGCATCAGCATAAAGCCATCAATTCCCTCTGGAAATCCAGGAAAGTTTTCCACCTCCGAGGTCGTCGTCAACTGTCCTCCTGGCTGACTACCTTCAATGATCAGGGGTTTGAGGTTCGCACGAGCAGTATAAATAGCGGCGGTAAGACCCGCACAACCTGTTCCAAGAATAATAACGTTTTCCATGTGTTTATTTTGACCTAAAGATTTAGCTAAATATAAAGGTTATTTTACAAAATATGTAAAAATACCATGCAGAAAAATCCAGCCTGAAAACAAAATGCTTATCGACTCCCATTGCCATCTTATGAAATTCCACCAACGGGGAGATCTTCCAGAAATTCTTCGTGAGGCTGAAGATATGGGCGTGGGCCACATGATTGCGATTGGAACAGACAAGGATGACTGGGCTATCAATCTGGAATTGGCACAACTCTATCCCAAACAGATATCCTACACTGTGGGACTACATCCAACTAGCGTAGAAGATGACTGGGAGCAACAATTACGAGGCCTTCAGAAATATCTTACTGGAAACCAACTTCCGCAGGCTATCGGCGAAATCGGGCTCGATCACTTTCATCTTCCAAAAAAAAATCCGGACAAAGCAAAATTCCTTAAAGAAAGGCAGGTGTTGGCCTTTGAACGACAACTTCAAATCGCCAAAGAAATAGAGCTTCCTGTAGTAATCCATTCACGTAATGCATTTGAAGAAAGTGTGGATTGCATTGATCAATCAGGTCTGTCTTGGGAAAAAGTGATTTTCCATTGTTTCGCTGAGGGAAAAGAGGAAATTAATATACTAAATGAACGTGGTGGCATGGCCTCATTTACTGGGATTGTTACGTACAAAAATGGCGAAAACGTTAGAAATGCAATGTTGGCTCAAGGTCTAGAAAGACTTATTTTGGAAACTGATTCACCTTACTTGACTCCTGAACCTCATAGAGGAAAGGAAAACCATCCAGGCTATACTCATCATATAGCAGAAGTCTGTGCTAAATTATTCAATGTATCGGGGTCAATTATCTCAACAATCAGCACCCGCAATACGAAGTCTTTTTTTGGATTATAGCACTGACCGACATTTTTCCATAAATACCTGAATTTGTATCAAGGTTTATGATACGAAAAAATGCGGGAGCCTTATGTCACTCTTCTTAATTTAACCCGAAAAAGAAGGGTCTCAACTTTTTCGCCATCAATAAAACGTTCAAAGCCTTCAGAGAGAAACCATCTTACACCATTTTCCTCAAAGACAGATTCCTTGATGCGCCTCCTCAAGACATCTTCTTTCTTCATCGGAGTCCAAAGAATAAATTTGTTTTGGGGATAGGCACGGTAAAAATTGCGCTCCTCGGTATTAACCACCTCGCTGATGATCTCTCCACTTTGCAAATAAATATCAGATGTAAGAGATGAAAGCTTACCGCGATCCTCAAAGGACATCAACCCTTTCAAATGGCCCTTGTCCCACCAATACTGCTGCTGAAGTGTGATGCGTTTAATTACAACCCCTTCAACATCGGTAATAGTCCACTCACCAACCCAACGACCAACATAGGGATGGAAAAGTCGACGCATATCTGCCTGGTTCCATGAGGGAGTCTCAGGCTGACTGAAGCCTGTGGTAACCATCAGGGCAATTAAGCCAATCGGTAAAATTATTTTCACAATGGAATGAAAAAAGGGTGGCGAGCCAGTTGTCGAACTTCAAACATACTATACAAATGAGGCCAACTGTCTCAAGAAGACTTCTTCTCCTGTTGCTTTATTGAATCAACAAAAATACTAACCTTTGTTTTTTGACCGCCGACAATCTCCTTGGCGCGGCGAACAGCTCGAGCCGTGGAATAAGTGAGATTCGAACGCAGATCAGGAAATAGGTTCTCGCGACCAATCAACTCAAAGAGACCCGATCGCTTGAAGACCCTTAGAGTATCCTTCTTCACCTCACAGATCAAGATATGTTGATCAGACTGACGCATGAATTGAATCAACTCCTCCAAGGCCATGCAACTTGTAGCGTCCAAGTGTCTGGCATTGCGCATTTTAAGGATAATCACCTTAAGATTGGCGTCCGCGCATAAACGACGAATCTGCTCAAGAAAAAGATCCGCAGCACCAAAAAATAATTCTCCCTCCACATGAACTATGGAAATCTCCAAGTCTGAACGCTGCCGCTTTTCAAGCTCCTGAAGTTCTCCCTCTTCCGTGAAACCGTATTCAACAAGATGAGGCTCCGATGCTTTTCTTAAATACAGAAGAATAGATGCACCGACCCCGACATAAATTGCAAAGTCCAAAGCAAACAAAAGACCTGTCAAAAGCGTAACCCAAAAAACTGCGGAATCAGATAAGGTTGCACGAGTTACCATTCGAAATTGCTTTCGGTTGAAAAGCGAAAACCCAATGGCCATCACCATGACAGCCAGGCAAGGCTTGGGGACCAACCCGATATGCGGTCCTAAAGTGAAAATGCCTATCAGACATAACGCTCCACTAAAAAGACTAGAAAGCGGTGTTGCCGCACCGCTACTTGCATTCAAGGCAGATCGGGTAAGGGAGCCTGACGCCACCATACCAGAAAGCAAGCTGCAACCAACGTTGGCCATGCCCATACTGAACATCTCCTGATTAGCATCAAGCCTGAGCCCCTTTCGTGCAGCAAGGGATTTTCCAATGGATAATCCCTCAAGAACACACAATAGCGCCAGTGCCAATGCAGTTCCGAATAAAATTCTAAACTGTTCCAAATTGAACTGCGGAAAGGTAAAATGTAAACTGCCAGGTGCTAGACTCTTCAGCATTTGAACCTGAACTGTTTGGTTCATAATGTGTGAAAATAAAAAATGGGCGCAGGAACCCAATACCAAAGTAAGTGCGACATTGGGAAGAAGCCGAAACTGTCGCTGAAGAACCATGTATATTGTAAGGGTTACCAAGCCCAGACATACTGGATACCAAGTAACAGCTAATGCCCAATGAAATCCAGACAGTTCGAGAACAGTCAAGCGACACACATCAAAAAAAGAAACTGGTTGCTCATCCAGCGAGAAGCCAAGAAGGCCTTGTAGTTGGTTAACGATAATCAACGCTGCTGCCGCTGTGATGTAGCCGGTCACAACCGTTCGCGATACATATTGGATTAAACTGGCTGTCCGTAATAGAGCACCAAAAATAAGGAATAGACCGACCAACAATAGCAATGAAGGGACAATCGCTAATGTAGCAGCCCCTAGCGTGGAAAACGTACTTAACAAAAGAACAGAAGTTGCATTCGTCGGGCCCAAAACAATAAATTGGGATCCGGAAAAAAGCATACCGACCAGTAGGGCAAAGGCTGATCCATAGAGACCATACTCAACCGGCAAGCCTGCAATCGTGGCATATGCCATACCTTGAGGAAAAGCCAAAAGAGCAACATTCAACCCAGCCAGTAAATCTTTCTTCAGCTTGGTAGAGCTATAATCACAGACCGTCTTACGCACAGGAAAAAAGTCCAGGCGGCTCTGAGCTGGAATGCGTGCGAAAAAAGAAAAAAATCTTTTTGCTTTTCGTTTAGCTGCCACGTTTGAAAAGGATGAGGAAATTATGTAACATCACAGACCTTGTCAGTCATAAACTCTGATAAAAATCGGTGAACGCGACCGACCATTCGCAAGGATCCACTGAATTTTCTCGGTGATCCTGAATACTGCGTGAGCCAAAGCTCTTGGATAATTTTTGCCCATCCATATCCAATAATAAAGGACAGTGAAAAAAGAAAGGGGGTACTTGCCCAAGGGCCTCGTAGAGAAGAATTTGACGAGCCGTGGACACGAGTAAGTCCTCACCACGAACGACCTCGGTTACTTGCATC
>Ga0209660_1001575_pt1 | contig 11915 bp, 8 predicted proteins | sample SaaInlV_100m_DNA_2_FD_184659 | JGI IMG/M metagenome (GOLD analysis project Ga0209660, IMG submission 184659) | Marine microbial communities from expanding oxygen minimum zones in the Saanich Inlet - SI072_LV_100m_DNA (SPAdes) (version 2) | ecosystem: Environmental > Aquatic > Marine > Intertidal... | reverse complement strand
TCAAGCAGAGCATGCTGGACAACTTCAATGTGCTGGCCTCCGGTTCCAATTGGGCTACTGGGATGGATGGGTACCAGTCGGTTATGGGAGAAATTGTTGATTTTACCAATCCTCTTGGCGCTGGCGGTGAGGTGAAAGCATTTCTCATGACTATCTCTGGTGTTAGTGATTTTCAGGATGCATATGCTGAAGACATCAAAGAGTTTGGTATCTATCATGATTCCAGCTGGGGCTACATTCCTGAAGGTGGTTTTTTCCCTGAAAATTATAGTGTTAAGGGTGCCAGTTATGATAGCGTCATTCTTGGTGCGGAACTTGAAGGAGAAGGAATTGGATTGGGTAATGCCTATGCCGCCCAGATGATCCCTGAACCCTCCACGTATGGCCTTTTAATTGGGCTGGCTGCTCTTGGTCTAGTGTGGTGGAGGCGTATTGCCCCTTCGGTGTGTAAGGGAGCAGAAAAAGAATCAGACTGATTCTTGGAGGAATGGACTCCTCTCGCCATGATACTGCCCCGGGAGCGCATGTTCCCCCAATTGACCCCGAATATTTCAACCATGTGGTTTCCCATCTTCCCCCCAATAAGGGTTCCATGGATTTGGGAGACTGGTTTTTGCGGGTTATTCACCTGCCGGAAAACAAGACGGAGACTGTCTGGGATATCTATTTTGAGAAAGGCGCGGGTCAAATCCAGTTGATAAGTTTCCAGGCATCCGCCCGACAGCTTCTTGCCGATTCCGGTGCCATGGTCTCCACGGAACGTGGCGCGGCAAGTCTTCCTGAAAACGAGCCCCTCCTTCTCGAGATCCAGAATGGACTTTGTCAGGAGTGCCAAAATTTCGAGGATGAAAAACCGGGTGGCGATGTTTATATCCTTCACTTCCAACATGGGGAGAATCATCATCAGGTCTTTGCCAGAAACCCTCGTCTTTCCAAACTTGAAAATGCGGAACCTTGGCAGCGTCTTTTAAATCGTTTGGTTGGTAGTGCGCTTCTTGTGCAGCGAAGTATCCATCTTGGATAAATATTCTGAATCAGGTTGTGGATAAACTTGGTATGGATATACATTAAATGTTTGGTAGTCCAAAGCCCTGCCATTCTTTAAAGAAACTTTTTTTAACCCCAGTGATGATCCGCAATCAACTGAAACACTTGATGGCAACCTTGCTTGCCATTACATTTTTTGGGGATGCCTTCACGGGCTTGTCGGATCTTTCTGCACAGGAGAAGGAGGCACTCTTTGATGTGGAGAAAGGAACCCGAAGGGTGAAATTGGAAGTCCTTGATGCAGTCACCGGGAAGTGGGATACACGTCGAGTGCTTCATTTACCCGGGCGTGCGTCACAGGTAAAGCTAAAGATACCTACGAATGAGGTTCACCGATTTCGTCTACTTTCAAATAAATCAGATCCGTTTCCCTACACCTACTATAAGGGACGCAAGGCTTATGCGTATGGCGGGGAAAAGCTTCTAAAGCGATCTTTCACTGGCTCATCCACCAGAGACTTAAATGAAACAACTTCAGTGGCCATGGCTGATACCCCGTCATCAGAAAATGATCAGGCGGAAGGTGACAAATCCACAACTACAGAGGCAGTCGAGTCCGACATTTGGAAGGTTGATGGCAATACCCTGTTTTTCTTCAACCAAAACCGGGGCCTTCAGGTCTATGATTTGACCACACCGTGGGATCCTGTCCGTGTGGCCCATCTTCGAATGCCTGCCTTGGGCGAGCAAATGTATGTACTGGAGGACAAGCGTGTGGTTCTTCTTCTTCGTCAACCTCGGCATCTTGAAGGGGTCACCCCGGAGGACGAAATCCTGTCCGGCAATTCTGAGGTGGTGGTGGTGGATTGGTCCGGCGATCAGGCTGAGGTTGTGTCCCGCACCTCCCTTCCGGGTCAAATCCTGGAAAGCCGGATGGTGGGTCATCGATTGTTCTTGGTTTGCAATGCGGGGTCCTGGCATTGGTACGATTGGGGTTGGAGTTGGAACTGGATGGAACCGATGGCTCGGGGAGGCATTGAATCCAGAGTTTCTGTAGAAGCCTACTTGTGCACCCTTGATCTTAGTCTTCCCTCCACCCCTGTCATGGTCGAGGAACGCCCCCTGCCAACAAGAGCCAAGGAAGTGGCTGCAACGAGTACCCACTTTCTTGTCGTCCGGCATCAGGAATACACGGACTACTATTCTGCCCGTGACCTGGTCGATGTGTTTAAAATCGTTGATGCGGCCCCTCCCCTGTTACTGGGAACTGTAAAGGCCGGAGGTCGGGTCAACGACAAGTTCAAGATGCATATTCACAATGACACCCTGACCGTGGTTTCCCAAGCCTATGAGAATGGCAGCTGGAGAAATCGTCACAGCCTCGTTGAAACATTCAACCTTCCAACAGGTGGTGAATTGACAGATCAACCTCTGGACTCTTTGTCACTTGCGAAAAATGAGACCCTGCACGCAACCCGCTTCGACGGGGATCGCCTTTATGTAGTCACATTTCTCCAGATAGATCCCCTTTTTGTGGTCGACCTTTCCAATCCAGCAGAACTAAAGGTTTTTGGGGAGCTTGAGATTCCCGGATGGTCCACCTTCCTGATTCCTCGGGGAGACCGCCTTCTCTCTGTTGGTGTTGAGGATACCCGGGTCGCCATTTCCATATTTGATGTCTCCAATCCAGAAACCCCAACCATGCTTGACCGGATTTTTCTGGGTGAACCCGGACAATACACCTCAAGCGAGGCAAACTGGGATGAAAAGGCGGTCGGCTATCTTCCCGGGGAAAATATCCTGATTGTCCCCTATGAATCGAGGGACTGGAATAGGGAAACAGGGGAGTATTTCTACAAGACCGCAATGCAAAAGGTTAACATTGTGGGTGATAATCTTCAAAAGGATGGGGAGGTCCCTCATGAAGTCCGTGCCCGTCGAGCCACCATGCTCGGAAGCCTAATGGTTTCAATTTCCGGGCAGGAACTATTGGTGGCTGACCTGCGGGATTCATCCGGCCCCTCCATCGTGGCAAACCACACTTTATCCTGGCCGGTCCATGAACTGCATAAAGTAGGAGACCATCTTATTGAGGTGGAAAAATCCTATTCCTTGAATCAACGATCGAAACTTCGTCTTGTCAGCGCTGCAGATCCGGAAAACCTTATCAATATTCTGGAATTACCGGCAGGTTTACTTCAGGACACAGCCTGGTTACCCAAAACATCCCGGTTGCTATGCCTGATGAAAATGAATCAATCGTCCTGGGTATACTATAATTCATCATCCAGGAGCCTTGAGGGCATGGAGGAGGATAGAAAATTCACCTTGTTCATGGTTGATTTTCAAGTACCCGGTGAAATGGAATTATTGCCTGTGACAGAGTTCCCGCTTTCCGAGGATTTCTGGACGATTAATCGGTTGGCCTTTTTCCATAAAGGGGGGGGGTGGCAGGGTATCATGGTTCAGGGGATGCCCCCTTTGACTCTTCTGGAAACTGCAACATACAGCCATCTGGAGTATAAATACTCACGACTTCTAATGGCCGTTCAGCCACAGTCCGATGGCTCCATTGAAACCCTGTCTCGCACATGGCAATTTCAATCCGCCAATTCCAGCAACGGGCTTCACAAACCTCCTTTATTCACAGGCAACAGGTGGTTTTTGAGTCAACACCAAGGGGGCACCTCGGTTCTGGATGTTTATGACTATAAGAATCCTGCCAACCCCAGCCTAGTTGCTCGACCAAAAGTTCCGGATGGATTTCAACTTCTTGGAACCAATAAGTTTACGGAAGATGGAGGGGTTCTTTATCTTTCTGAAAGTACGCCTTGGTACGGCTATCATTATGCGGATGATTTTGTTGCGGATGTGTATTATCCAACAACTTCGTCCGGGATACTTCGTGCAGCTATTTTTGATGGCAAGGACGTTTATTTCCTTGAGGATACCTTGAGCGACTTAAACCAGGAAGGCATTGCCTGGCGCGAGAATGATTTTTTAGCCACGAAGGCACCCCAGTATTCATGGTACTACAGGGAAGAGGATTCATCTCCCTCCGATGTTGATAATAAAACCGCTGCCAATGTTTGGCGCTATCACTTGAATACCCACGGGCAGTTTGCAAAACTGGGCCAGTGGCGGTTTCCTGGAGCAAACGGTGAACGACTTCGTGTGGAAGAAGACCGGATTTTTCTCCAAAATCAGTATTTTCTTCAGTGGGTGAATGTTAATGAGTCGGATGCAATTCCGGAATGGATCAACGTGCCACAGGGGCCTTATCTCAACTTAAATAACGCTGCATATGAAGAGGGGAAGGCCTTCTGGTATCCTGTAGGTAATTATGGTGTTGAGGTTCTTTCCCTGTCTTCACCTGCAGATTCACTTCTGGATGATAATTCTAGGCCCCGACAGCAGGCTTTGTCCAGTAGCAGCACCTCCGCTTGGGAGGAAATCCCATCAGCTCTTATACAGCTCCAGGATTTGAATACCCTTGGCGGACCACAAATTCCAGATGAAGAGGACTGGGCCTTCCAGGCAATCGAGGTATTTCTGGAGTCAGGAACTGCATCTCCTGTGTCCGATAACAATGATGGTTGGTTTTCCCTGGAGAACTTTGGCACTTATTATACAGAGAATTACCCTTGGGTTTATCATGAGCAACTTGGCTGGTTTTATACCCCTGAAGATGTGGGTAGCCTTGATGGGTTTTGGATTTGGCGGATTCATGACGAACAGGGTTGGCTATGGACTTCCAAGGACTCCTATCCCTTTTGTTTCAGTGCCTCAACTGGTAACTGGCTGTACTTTTTTGAGATTTCCGGAGCAGGTGTCTGGCGTTACGATTTTGGAGCCCAGTCATGGTCACAGGACTGAATTTTCCGGATTTTTCTTGGCTCAAGCGGGAAAAGCAATAGCCATCAATTCCATGTCTCAGGTTTATGACCACCTGTCTTCTGCAGAAATTTTGATCGTTGAGGATGAGCCTCTTCTTCGCAAACGTCTTGCAGCCAGCCTGGAGGGCTTTGGCGCAGAGGTGACGGTGGCTGGTTCAGTTGAAGAAGCCCGTAACTGTCTTGAGTCCCTGGACTTTGATTTTGCCATGGTGGATGTTCATTTACCTGATGGACTTGGCCTGGATCTTTTGAGAAACGGATCCTTCGCACCGGATACAGCTGTTGTGATCATGACTGCAGAAGGTGGGGTGGAGACGGCCGTCGAGGCCATGCGATTGGGTGCTGCAGATTATTTGTCCAAGCCATTTGACCATGGTGAGGTACCCCTGATCCTTGGGGCATGCCGTAAAGCCCGTCAGGCGGACCGACTTGAGCAGCACCGCAAAAAACGTGAAAAGGAATCGCGCACCTTTTATTTTGGCAAGGGCCTTAGCCCGCTGGAAAACCATATTGAAAAAATACGTGAGGCGGATACTCGACTTACTGACCGTCCTCCACCGATTCTCATCGAGGGTGAAACCGGGACGGGAAAAAGTACTTTGGCGCGATTGATTCATGAGAGGGGGCCTCGGGCCGATAATTCTTTTGTTGAGTTAAATTGCTCGGCACTCCCTGAAAATCTTGCAGAGAGCGAGCTGTTTGGGCATGAGCGTGGAGCCTTTACGGATGCCAGAAGTGCCCGTATGGGTCTTTTTGAGGCTGCGTCTGGAGGAACCTTGTTTCTGGATGAGATTCCCAGTTTATCTCCCGCAATTCAGGCAAAAATCCTTACGGCTCTTGAAAATGGTCGTATTCGACGAGTGGGAGGGAATAAGGAGATTGAGGTGGATGCACGCCTTATCACGGCCACCAACTTAAATCTTCAACAGGCCATACAGGATGGTGCTTTTCGCCAGGATCTTTACCATCGCCTGGATTTATTGAGAATCTGTATCCCGCCCTTACGTGAGCGACCCGAGGATATTACCGGGTTGGCTGAGTTTCTAATGGCAGGAATCCTTCGCCGTTATCGCATGAAAAAACTTTGTATTTCATCTGAGGGTGAGGCTCGTCTTCGGGAATATCCATGGCCAGGCAATGTTCGTGAACTTGCACATGAGCTCGAGCGGGCAGTTGTTTTGGCGGATGGGGATGAACTTCATTTTCAACAACTACAATTTGTAGGAAAACCCTTGGTTGCCTCCAATATTGTCTCAGATGACTGGCTTAACCCTTCTTGGAAATTTCCAGAAGAGGGTGGATTTCAAATGGAGGCGGCAATCAATCGATTGATTCAAAAGGCCTTGGACCAGGTGGATGGGAATGTATCGGGTGCGTCCCGTTTGCTGGGTGTTCCCCGGGACTATGTTCGCTATCGATTGAACAAGGGGTAGGTTTTTTCGGGTCTTTATGGGGAATATTTCCCATTCCTGTTGGGGAAAATCCAGTAAACAGATGAATTTATGACCAATCTTTGATCCCTTAACCCATAGTGATATTTGTTTTAACATTAGCATTCAAGCTATCTGCATGGGTGCGATTACTCCTTGGCATGGCTTATGCAACAGTCGGCATCAATTGAGTTCCCATTTAACCTAAAAACCAAACCAAAATAAAATGAAAATGAAACTGTGGAAATTATGGATCAGCGGTCTTTTGGCCCTCGGATTTACATTCTTGCCGGCATTAGGACAGGATACCCCGACAGATACGGATCAGGAAAAGGAGCAGGATGTGCGCAAACCCGGTCGTCCCGGTCCCAAGAAGCCAGGCAAGCCAAGTGGTAATAAGCCCGGAAAACCCGATAATAATAAACCTGATCGCCCTGAACGGCCTGAAATACCAGATGAACTAAAGACCAAAATGGAGGCCTACAAGAAGGAGAGCCAGGCGCTTCGACAGGGACTAAAGGATGCAATTGGTAAATTGAAAGACCCGACCCGGGAACAGGTTGGCGAGGCAACCAGTGCCTTTCGGGAGGATAATAAGGATCGCTATGAGTCACAGAAAGGTCTCATTGTGGAGATTCGCGATGGATTGAAGGCCATTCGGCCCGAACGTCCGGAAAAGCCTGAGCTATCCGATGAGGCTAAAGCGTTGCGTGAAAAGCATTCAGCTTTGCTAAAGAGCATGAGCGAAAATAAAAAGAATCTTCGTGAGTCTCTTTCCAAGGCCACTGAAGATGAGAGAAAACAGTTGCTTGAAAATTTTCGTGAGCAACATGAGAAACTTTCTGCTGAGCTGAAAGCACTCCATAAGGAGATTCGGGATAGTATCGGTGGCCGTCCTGAAAAGGCTGAGCTTGATGGCAAGAAGCCTCCTCGCCGTCCCAAGCCAGGGGCAACCCGCCCAGGGAATCAACGCCGTCCTGCTGAACGCTAAATAAATTTCTGTTTTATTGACAGAAAAATTCTGTTCCTATGCGAAACGGCGGACAATTTCAGTTGTCCGCCGTTTCTGTGTCTGGCACACAGCGTTATGGGGAATATTACCCAGTAAAATATGGAATAATCCCCTTATCACTTGGATTTATCGTTTTTGTTAAGTTGAACGCCTTTGTGCATTTACGCTTTTGCTCAGTGATCAAGCCGAATAGATTGGCAGAATCTGTGATTTGTGTTCTTGGCACGAGATATGCATTTGTTTGTGGATCAATTTTTTTAATCAAACTAACCTACACTCACCTCAATCATGAAATTATTGAAACACCTCCTCGCCGTGATGGCGATTATTGGTATCACTGCCTCAGCCTTTGCACAGCGTGATGCTAAGCCTGACATTCCTGACCGTCCAGAAAAGCCTGAAGTCGCAGGCCCTTTTGGTGAATGGCTGGACAAGAATGGCTTTATTACGGATGGCCCAAAAATCAAGAACTGGATCGATACCGATGGAGATCGTATCGATGACCGGATGCAAAAGGGTCCTGGTGCACCCGTTGGTGAAAATCGTCCTGACAAAGAAATTCTTCGTCCCAAACCCGGTGAGGGAGGCGAAAAGCCTGACCCAAAGCCTCGTCCCAAACCCGGTGAGGGAGGGGAAAAGCCTGAGCCAAAGCCTCGTCCTAAACCTGGTGAGGGAGGCGAAAAGCCTGAAACTGGTGGCCCTGATCCGAAACCAGAACCCCGCCCTTTTCCTCCTAAACCTGGAGAAGGCGGCGAAAAGCCTGAAATTGGGGGTCCTGATCCTCGTCCAAAACCAGAGCCTGGAGAAGGTGTTGATAAACCTGATAGAAAACTATTCGGAACGTGGTTGGACAAGGAGGGTTTCATCACGGATGGTCCAAAAATTGAGAACTGGATCGACAGCGATGGAGATAGCATTGATGACCGCAAACAAAAAGGCCCTGGCTTGCCCGTTGGTCAAGAACGTCCCGCAAAGCCAAAGCCTCGTCCTAAGCCACCGCAGCCCAAGAAGCCTACACTTGGTGGGAAATCTGATGATAAATCAGAAGGTAAGTCTGAACGCCCTGAGCGCCCCCAGCGTCCAGCCCGCCCAGAACTTTCTGACGATGTAAAATCCAAGCTGGATGCCTACAAGAAGGAAAGTGATGAGCTTCGCAAAGCGTTGAAAGGCCAGTTGAAGGCACTAAAGAATCCAACCCGAGACCAGATCAAGAAGATCACCAAGGATTTTCAAGAGGCACAAAAGTCTCGAATTGATGCACAGAAGGAACTTTCCAGTCAGATTAAGGATGGGCTAAAGGCTGCCCGACCCGAGCGTCCCGCAAAGCCGGTTATCCCTGAGGCCGTGAACAATCTTCGCAAGCAACATGATGAAACACTTAAGCAGGTTTCGGAAGCAAAGAAGGCACTGATGCAAAAACTAGCTGCCGGCAAGCTTTCCAAGGAAGATCACAAGGCATTGCTTGACGACTTTAGAGAAGGTCAAAAGAAGCTTCAGGAGGATATGAAAAGCATTCAACGTCAGATTCGTGAAGCAATTGAAAAGCCTGCTGGTGATGTAGCTGACAACAAGGAGCGTGTAGACCGTCGTCCCCCTCCTCGTCCAAAGCCTGCACCGAAGACAGACGATCGCCGTCCGACTGGTCGCTAAACTTCAAACATATACTGGAATTTAATTTCCGGGGATTCAAAGGAGCGGGCAACCCGATGTGGTTGCCCGCTTCGTTTTTTATAAAAGACTGTCTGTAAAGCGTTGAATTTCCTTCAGCATTTGAATACATCCGTATTTTGTTTTCCAAGGATTGTTACGGATGAACCGTTTGTTGCCCTACATATTATTTCCTTTTTTGCTGGTTTGCATCCTGTATGGCCAGGAGACGGTTTCTGATGTGGATGCACTTATCAATGAAGCGTTAAATGAGCAGTTCGGAGAGGATTTGTTGGACGACCCCGAACTGAGGGAACTTCTTGGAGAAAATCTTCTAAAGGAAGTTGCCGAGGAGCCAAAATGGGATCATGATCTTAAGGTTCGCACGGGCCTTGGGCACGGGGACAACGTACTCTACGGCGCCTATGAACAGGTGGGTTCAGGATATTTTTTCGCTTCTGTGGATGGATTGGTCTTTCGCCTGCCGGAAGCCGGCCAGGCTAACGCATACATATATTTTTATGGGGAGCGTATTTCCTATTTTGAGGATGTTGATCCCGGGCAACTTTACATCACGCAGGGTCAAATAAGCCAAGCTTGGAGCGAAACCCGGCAGGTTGGCCTTATGGCAACCCACATCTTTTACGACCAGGTATTTGATGCATCTGCAGACTTGGATTCATTTACATCCTTTGGGGTCAGTGCCCATCAGGTTGAAGTGATTCCCTACCTGGAGACATACCTTTCCAATGATTTACACTTCAAGGCTGAATTTCTGATGGGGGGTGCCTATTATGAGGATTCCTATGAGGACTCCAGAAACATGGGCGGGAGACTGACCCTTCGTAAGAAATTGAGAGAACTGTCTCGTCTGGAGACTGTGATTTCCCGCGATTCCCGTAGATATCGTGAAAAGAACCCTCGAGATGCTGACGGTTATTCCTTGGATGGACTTCTCCGCTTCAATTTTAACGAAGCTAGCGTTCGTTGGCTGAAAAGTGCTGCCAAACCTGAGGGTTGGGCTTTTTCATCAAAACTCAGTTATCTGGAGCAGGAGGACAATGCTTCAGGGTATTATGATTATTCACGAGTTCGTTTTAAGCAGTCTGCTTCAAGATCGATTTCAAATTGGGAGGCTACATTGAGTGTTGGTTTTACCCGATATGATTATTCAGTCAGGAATGCGGACTTTTCCGGTTCAGACAAACTATGGCGTAAGGGAATCGAGTCTGTGGTGAACCTTAAGCGCACCTTGAATGACCGGGCCGCCTTTTTCCTCGATGGTCAATTTGAGCACAACCGTTCTAATGCCGCCGAAAATATTTATGATGCCAGGAGAATTGTGGTGGGTGTGGAGTGGGGAATCTAGGTTGGTGCCGTGGAAAACATTGAATCAAAATCAATGGTAAACCCACGAGGGATTTTAGCGGTCCTTGTCGTCCTTGCCGTAATTTTAGGTAGTGTGATTTTTTGGCTAAGGGGCGAGTTGAGGCAGAGAATCGTGAACCGTGACCTGGCTGGGTTTCACCAGATCGTAAAGTCAACCATTCGTGAGGCCGAGGAGAAGTATTTGCTGGAGGGTGCCGTCTTTTCCCTGGGCGATGACATTTTGCTCAATCCTGATACAAGTGTGCCCCTGCATTTGGTGGAAGCGTTACTGGGAACCTTGAGCTTGGAGAATGTGGTCTCCCTCGTCCTTTTTGACAGGGAAGGATTTGTACAGGATTCCTTTCCGGTAAATACTGGCGATGAGTTGATTCCTGACAGCAAACTGGAATTGTTGGCCAAGGGGAATCCCTCCGGTTTGCTTGATCCATCAGCGCTGGAACTAACACTCCCCATTCAGATTGAGGATGTGCAGGAGGATATTTTCCTGGGCGCCGTTCGCTATTTCCTGGACCCCGGTCCCATGTTCGTGGAGTTGAAGGAAATCGATCAGCAGCTTTTGTTCACGGGGTTAATGATTCTTCTCCTTGGCGGGGGTGTGGTGGCGTGGATACTTACACTGGCTTTCAAGCGACTGGAAAAGGCCAACAGGCTTCTTAAGGAACGGGAACAGCGACTGGTCGAGGCCAATCAAAAGCTGTTACTCGCAGCCAAGTCTGCGGCTCTGGGCTCCCTGACTGCGAATCTTGTACATGGTTTGAAAAACCCCCTCGCGGGATTACAGGAATTTGTTCGTGGATTGAAAGATTCCGGTGGAGTCCGTGACGGAGAGGATGTTGCCCTGGCAATGGAATCCGCCCGGCGGATGCAGGACCTGATCCAGGATACCCTGTCTGTTATGCAGGATGCAGATTCCGGGGGTGCATTTCATTATACTCTGGAGGAATTATTGACTGTATTGAGACAGAAGCTGGAGCCCCTTGCCCGGAATAATAATGTGTCTTTAAACATCAGTGAGGCTCCGGATCTACAAATGGATAGTGTCCGTGGCAATTTGCTGGTACTGGTACTTTTCAACCTTGGCCAGAATGCCATAGAGGCAAGTTCATCCGGACAGGATGTGGCGGTTCAATGTCAGTCAACTGGACAATCAATGGAATTTCGGGTTCGTGATCAAGGCTCCGGTCTGCCGAAACTCATGCGGGATGATCCATTTCGGCCCGTGCGTTCCTCCAAGCAAAAGGGCAGTGGCATAGGGCTCGCCCTCAGTCAGCAATTGGCCCGGCAAATGGAGGGGCAACTGGAGGTTGAGGTCACGTCTGAATCTGGAACAATTTTTTGTTTATCTGTCCCAACCCCTTGACCTGTATGGCGCTGAAGTCTCGATTATTCCCATTTTGGTTGCTTGGTCTTTCATTTCTGGAATGCCTTGGTGACCTTCCAGAGGATCCTATTACTTGGGAGTTCCCTACTGGTGGAGTCATTTATTCCAGTGTTACCTTGGCCAATGATGGGACCGTCTTTATTGGTTCCGGGGATAACAAGCTTTATGCCTTG
>Ga0209660_1001554_pt1 | contig 11998 bp, 8 predicted proteins | sample SaaInlV_100m_DNA_2_FD_184659 | JGI IMG/M metagenome (GOLD analysis project Ga0209660, IMG submission 184659) | Marine microbial communities from expanding oxygen minimum zones in the Saanich Inlet - SI072_LV_100m_DNA (SPAdes) (version 2) | ecosystem: Environmental > Aquatic > Marine > Intertidal... | reverse complement strand
CTATGGGCGGCTTTCCATTATGTTACAAAGTCATTTTGAAATGGAGCAGCTATTTACCGTTCCGCCAGAATCCTTTCTTCCAATACCTAAAGTTCAATCTGCTATTGTGCGTATGATCCCGCTTAAACAAAAAATGGTAGATGAGAATAAGGAAGTTTTATTTTCTACTATTGTTGCTGCCGCGTTCTCACAAAGGCGTAAGACGCTCCGCAATACATTACAGGATTACTTAAAACCGGAAGATTTTGAGACATTAAAAATTGAGCCCAGATTGCGTGCTGAAAATTTATCTATTGCACAATTTGTGGCGATTACGAATCACCTGATCGGATAACTTGATAAAAAGTTCCTATAAAACAATCTCAGGTAGAAAATGAATATTTTTTAATTTTAGTCTTACGGTATTATTAAGTGCTTAAAATATGTTGTAACTACTTGTCGCGGGATAAAAGATACTTTTTTATTCTTGCGGAGTATCGGCATTCACATTGAAAAATAGTCATTCTTCGCGTACAATTCTTGTAAATTAGTGAAGCGGGACGAGCATTAGATTGGCCCGCTTTCTATGTCCGGTTAGAACTCTCAAGGAGTCTTCAGTGCCACAACGCTTACCTGCCGTTCTTGTACTTGCTGACGGCACTATTCTTCGCGGAATATCTATTGGAGCGGAGGGTATTAGTACGGGTGAAGTAGTTTTTAACACAGCCATGACCGGATATCAGGAGATTCTTACTGATCCATCATACTCTAAACAAATTGTCACGCTGACTTACCCGCATATAGGTAATACGGGCGTCAATGTGGACGACGTTGAATCGGGCAATCTAAATAAGATTCATGCTGCAGGATTGGTAATTCGCGATCTGCCACTTGTTGCTAGTAATTGGCGTAAAACACAGACGTTATCCGAGTATCTTAAAGAACATGGTGTAGTTGCTATTGCAGAAATAGATACGCGTAAACTTACGCGTATCTTGCGTGAAAAAGGCGCACAATCTGGCTGCCTTATGGCGGGAAAGGTAGATGAGTCTGAGGCCTTAAAGCAAGCTAATGAATTTCCTGGCCTGGCTGGAATGGATCTTGCTAAAGTAGTAAGTTGCAGCCGTCCTTATGAATGGGTAGAAGGTGAAAAAGAGCTAGGACAGAATTGTCAGGAAAAGAAAAATTTTCATTTGCATATTGTCGCATTAGATTTTGGTATTAAACAAAGTATTTTAAGAAAATTGGCGCAGAGGAATTGTAGAATTACAGTTGTTCCTGCTCAAACATCAGTTGATGAAATTTCTGCTTTACAGCCGGATGGTGTATTTCTTTCCAATGGACCGGGAGATCCAGAGCCCTGCGATTATGCAATTGAAACAATCAAAAAACTACTTGAGAAAGAGATGCCAATCTTTGGCATCTGCTTGGGACATCAGTTATTAGGGCTTGCAAACGGTGCCAAAACAATAAAAATGAAATTTGGTCATCATGGCGCTAACCATCCAGTCCAGGATTTGGATACCAAAAGAGTTATGATTTCCAGTCAGAACCATGGCTTTGCAATAGATGCCAAAACTCTGTCGAAAAATATAAAAATTACGCATTTGTCATTGTTTGACAGTAGCTTGCAAGGAATTGAATTAACTGGCCAACTGGCATTTTCTTTTCAGGGGCACCCGGAAGCGAGCCCTGGCCCACACGATGTTGACCATTTATTTGACCGCTTTGTCAGAATGATCGAGAACAAAAAGGGCCAAACTAAACAATAGTAGGATGGGTTAAAAACTATCTATTGGAATGTTTCATGTTTTCACAAGATTGTAGCTAAAAAATATGCCTAAACGTAAAGATATTAGTTCTATTCTTATTATTGGGGCAGGGCCGATTATTATTGGTCAGGCATGTGAATTTGATTACTCTGGCGCGCAGGCATGTAAAGCTCTTCGTGAGGAGGGCTATCGGGTAATTTTAGTAAACTCCAATCCAGCTACAATAATGACTGACCCAGAAATGGCGGATTCTACGTATATCGAACCGATTACGTGGCAGGCGGTAGAAAAAATAATTGCTACCGAACATCCAGACGCATTGCTTCCTACAATGGGTGGACAAACTGCATTGAATTGCGCTCTTGATTTAGCTAAGCATGACGTACTAAAAAATTATAATGTGGAATTAATTGGCGCATCACGTGAGGCCATTGATAAGGCCGAGGATCGTGAGAAATTTAAAAAAGCCATGAAGAATATTAATTTAAATTCTGCACGTTCTGCGATTGCCCATAGCCTTGAAGAAGCATTGCAGGTACAGGCGATGGTTGGCTACCCAACTATAGTTCGCCCTTCCTTTACTATGGGCGGTAGCGGAGGGGGTATTGCCTACAACCGGGAAGAATTTCTTAGTATTTGTGAACATGGGCTGGAAGCCTCTCCAACTAAAGAGTTGCTGATAGAGGAATCAGTAATTGGTTGGAAAGAATTTGAAATGGAAGTGGTACGAGATAAATTAGATAACTGCATTATTGTATGTGCTATCGAGAATATTGATCCTATGGGAGTCCATACGGGTGATTCAATCACAGTTGCTCCGGCGCAGACCCTTACGGACAAGGAGTATCAAATTATGCGTAACGCCTCAATTGCGGTGTTACGAGAGATTGGTGTGGAAACTGGCGGATCAAATGTACAATTTGCGATTAATCCTGAGGATGGTCGTATGCTTGTAATTGAAATGAATCCAAGAGTTTCTCGTTCTTCTGCCTTAGCGTCAAAGGCGACTGGTTTCCCGATTGCTAAAGTAGCATCGAAGCTTGCGGTAGGCTATACACTAGATGAGCTAAAGAATGATATTACTAATGAAGCAACTCCAGTTTCATTTGAGCCAGCTATAGACTATGTGGTTACCAAAATCCCACGTTTTGCTTTCGAGAAATTCCCACAAGCTAATGATCGTCTAACAACACAAATGAAATCAGTTGGAGAGGTTATGGCGATTGGTCGTACTTTCCAGGAGTCATTCCAGAAAGCTCTTCGAGGGCTGGAAACAGGCTCCGACGGCTTGGGAGAAAAAACAACCGATATTGAAATCATTGAAACTGAGTTAGGTGATCCCGGTCCAGAGCGTATATGGTATATAGCTGACGCATTCCGTTGCGGAATGGAGCTTAAAGAAGTTCATGCGCTAACAAAAATTGATCCATGGTTCCTAGTACAAATAGAAGATCTGGTTAAACAAGAGAAAGCACTTGCTGATAAAGTGATAGGCGAGATTGATCCGAGCGAGTTGTCCAAATTAAAGCGTAGTGGTTTTTCTGATAAACGCCTGGCAAAATTAATGAATACTGAACAAGCTACGGTTCGTAATGAACGGCATCGGCACAGCATCCGTCCCGTTTACAAACGGGTAGATACATGTGCGGCTGAATTTGCTACTCACACTGCCTATATGTACTCAACTTATGAAGAGGAGTGTGAGGCACTGCCTACCGATAGAAAGAAAATCATCGTGTTGGGTGGAGGGCCCAATCGAATCGGACAAGGCATTGAGTTTGATTACTGTTGTGTTCATGCTGCATTAGCTCTGCGTGAAGATGGCTTTGAGACAATAATGGTAAATTGCAACCCAGAAACAGTCTCAACTGATTACGACACTTCTGATCGGCTATATTTTGAACCATTAACTTTGGAAGACGTACTTGAAATTGTTGAGCTAGAGAAACCTTTCGGGGTAATTGTTCAATATGGCGGGCAAACGCCATTAAAATTAGCCCGCGATCTTGAGGAAAATGGGGTTCCAATCATCGGTACCAGTCCAGACATGATAGATTGTGCGGAAGACCGAGAGCGCTTCCAGAAACTGTTGCATCAACTTGGATTAAAACAACCAGTTAATCGTACTGCACGTGACTACACAGCTGCACTGACTGCTGCTGCTGAGATTGGTTATCCATTGGTAGTACGTCCAAGTTATGTTCTGGGTGGGCGAGCTATGGAGATAATTCATGAGAAACTTGATCTTGAGCGATACATGCGTGAAGCAGTTAAAGTGTCACACGACTCACCAGTCTTATTGGATCATTTTTTAAACAACGCAATTGAAGTAGATGTGGATGCAATCTGTGATGGTAAAAATGTACTAATAGGTGGTGTCATGGAGCACATTGAACAGGCAGGTGTACATTCAGGTGATTCGGCCTGCTCAATACCACCATTCAGTCTATCATCTGCTATGAAGAATGAATTAAATGGGCAAACCGCAGCTATGGCGAGAGCTCTTCAGGTGGTAGGCTTAATGAATGTACAGTTCGCCATTCAAGGTGATGTCGTGTATGTACTCGAAGTAAATCCAAGAGCATCACGTACTGTGCCCTTTGTATCCAAGGCCACTGGGTTGCAATTAGCAAAAATTGCAGCTCGCTGTATGGCTGGGATAACCCTCCCTCAGCAGGGTCTAAGTGATGAAGTAATTCCTTCTTATTATTCTGTTAAAGAAGCTGTTTTTCCATTTATTAAATTTCCCGGTGTCGATACTATATTGGGACCAGAAATGAAATCTACTGGCGAGGTAATGGGAGTGGGTTACACTTTTGCAGAAGCATTTGTAAAGGCTCAGCTAGCAGCTGGAGTTAAATTACCAACAGAGGGAAAGATTTTTATCAGTGTACGTAAATCAGACAGGCTTCCTGCAGTCGAGATTGCTCGCAAGCTTGCAGAATTGGGATTCGCCCTTTATGCTACACGCGGGACCGCATCTGCATTATTCGAAGCTGGGCTGGAAGTTATCCCGGTAAACAAGGTAACAGAGGGGCGTCCTCACATTGTTGATATGATTAAGAATAATGAAATAAGTTTAATTATTAATACAGTAGGAGATAAGCGGAGTGCGGTTCAGGATTCATATTCTATTCGTCATGCCGTACTGCAAGCAAGGGTAACTTACTTTACTACATTAGCGGGTGCGCGTGCTGCATGCATTGGCATGGCTAATATAAGGGAATTAAAGGTTTATGATTTACAAAAATTACATAAATTAATTGAATCTGAGTTACCTCATTAGTGCTTGTAATTGTGGATAGAAATTATACTGGTTTCAATCCTTAAAATCAGGGTCCGCTAAACCCATGCAATAGAGCGGCAATCAAAATATAGAAAATAACTAAAGAGAATAGATTCCATGAATACAATTCCATTAACAGAGATTGGCGCGGAAAAATTGCGTGTTGAGCTTCACGAAATGAAAACGGTACAGCGCCCAGCAGTCATTGCTGCTATTGCTGAAGCCCGCTCACATGGAGACCTTTCAGAAAATGCAGAATATGATGCTGCAAAAGAAAAACAAGGGTTTATCGAAGGACGTATTGTCGACTTAGAAAGTAAACTTTCTAATGCGCAAATCATCAATCCGGCACAACTTGATGCCGATGGGGCATGTGTATTTGGCGCAACGATTGATCTTGAGGATATAACTAATGACGCGACTGTGACTTATCAAATAGTCGGTGACGATGAGGCTGATATTAAGCAAGGTAAAATTTCTGTCAGCTCACCTATTTCTCGTGCTTTAATTGGTAAATATCAAGGTGATGTAGCAGAGGTTATTGCTCCAGGTGGAACAAGAGAGTATGAGATTCTCAATGTGAAATATATATAAAGCCATACAATTTCATCTGGTTTTTACTACAAAAATTCTCAGCTAATCCTCTATATTAATGTGTTAAATAAATATAGAAACTAAGTCTAGTTGGGAAAATTAATATGAGTTTTTTCAAAAAATACAGGCCTTTTCGATGAAGAAAACAAAATCCAGTAAGGCCTGGATGAAAGATCACGTAAATGATTTCTATGTAAAGCAAGCAAAGAAAGAAGGTTACCGTTCACGTGCCGCATACAAGTTGCTAGAAATCTCTGAGCGCGATAACTTACTAAAGCTCGGAATGACTGTAGTAGATTTGGGTGCAACGCCTGGCGGGTGGTCTCAAGTGGCAGCTGATAAAATAGGATTGAGTGGCAGGGTATTTTCACTTGATGTATTGGAAATGAGGCCTCTACCTAGAGTTACATTTATACAGGGTGATTTCGAAGAAGAGTCTACCTTGGTGGAACTAAGGAAAAATATTAGGAAAAAGCCTGTTGATCTTGTTATTTCTGATATGTCACCCAATATAACGGGTATAGCGATAAGTGACCAAGCGCGCTGTATGTATTTAGCTGAATTGGCTTTGGAATTTTCAATGGCACAATTGAACTCTGATGGTAATTTTTTAGTCAAAGTATTCCAGGGTTCCGGCTTTGAGCAGTTTATGAAGGCCATGCGTATGTCATTTAAAAAGGTGGTGACAAGAAAACCTAAGGCATCACGTGGTCGTAGTAATGAAATATATTTGCTGGGACTAAAGAAACATGGGGAAGTACCGTAGCCCTTCACTCTAATAGAGTGAGATGTATTTCAGATTAATGCACTCTCTGTTTTAAATCTGCGAATGGGTTTAAAATAGGAAATTAAGAACTTTCACGGGGCAACCCAAGGAGCTATCTTGAACAATCTCGTTAAAAACATGGTTATTTGGCTAGTGATTGCGCTGGTATTAATGACGGTGTTTAATCAATTCAGTACGCGCCAGACTGCGCAGGCACCAATGGAATATTCTCAGTTCATCGATGAGGTGAAATTAGGCAGAATAGCCAAGGTAACTATTGAAGGACGTACGCTTAAAGGTATCAAGGCAGATGGTAGAAGATTTACCACGTACTCTCCTGCTGATCCTTGGATGGTAAGTGATTTGCTTAAAGCAGGTGTGGTCGTTGAAGCTAAGCCTGATGAGGAGCCATCAGTATTGATGAATATCTTTGTATCGTGGTTCCCAATGTTGTTGCTAATAGGCGTATGGATCTTCTTCATGCGTCAAATGCAGGGCGGTGGAAAAGGCGGCGGGGCCTTCTCATTCGGTAAGAGTAAGGCTCGTATGATGGATGAGAATAGTAACGATATAACTTTTGCCGACGTAGCTGGCTGTGAAGAAGCTAAAGAAGAAGTATCAGAATTGGTCGAATTTCTACGTGACCCAACCAAATTCCAAAAACTTGGCGGTCATATTCCACGTGGCGTATTAATGGTTGGCAGTCCAGGTACAGGTAAGACCTTGCTGGCACGTGCGGTCGCAGGTGAGGCAAAGGTGCCTTTCTTCACTATTTCAGGATCAGACTTTGTTGAGATGTTTGTTGGTGTAGGTGCTGCACGAGTGCGAGATATGTTTGAGCAAGCTAAAAAAAGTTCTCCTTGCATTATCTTTATTGATGAAATCGATGCGGTTGGCCGCAAGCGTGGCTCAGGAATGGGTGGTGGTAACGATGAGAGAGAGCAAACTTTAAATGCATTATTGGTTGAAATGGATGGCTTTGAGGGCACGGATGGTGTGATTGTAATAGCAGCGACCAATCGTGCTGATGTTCTTGATGAGGCATTGCTACGTCCTGGTCGGTTCGATCGGCAAGTGACAGTTCCGCTGCCTGATATCCGCGGGCGTGAACAAATTCTTCATGTCCATATGCGAAAAGTGCCAATTTCTCCCGATGTTCGTGCGGATATTATTGCACGAGGTACACCCGGAATGTCCGGTGCTGATTTGGCAAATTTAGTAAATGAAGCAGCACTCTTTGCGGCACGAGCTAACAAAAGGCTTGTGGATATGGATGATTTTGAGAAGGCTAAAGACAAGATATTTATGGGCGCGGAACGGCGTTCGATGATAATGCCAGAACAAGAGAAACGTAATACTGCTTATCATGAGTCTGGGCATGCTGTAGTCGCAGAACTTCTTCCTAAAACTGATCCGGTACATAAAGTTACTATTATTCCACGGGGGCGCGCATTGGGAGTAACAATGCAATTACCTGTTGAAGACCGTTTCAGCATGGATCGTGAAGAGATACTTCAAACTATAGCCGTATTATTTGGCGGACGTATTGCTGAAGAAGTATTTATGAAGCAGATGACCACAGGTGCATCTAATGATTTTGAGCGCGCTACGCAGATGGCTAGGAATATGGTTACTCAATGGGGGATGTCTGAATCACTTGGTCCAATGGTGTATGGAGACAATCAAGGTGAAGCATATAACCCTATGATTGCTAGTAATAATATGAGTGAAGCAACAATGAAAAGTGTGGATGAAGAAGTTCGTCGCATAATAGATCAACAGTACGCTCTTGCTCGTAAATTGATTGAAAAAAACAGAGAAAAGATAGAGGTTATGGCGAAAGCTTTGCTGGAATGGGAAACCATAAACTCTGATCAAATCAGAGATATTATGGAAGGCCGTGACCCGAGCCCACCAAAACCAGCTCAATCCTCACCAGTTCCACCGAAAGATGATCCAACGCCACCTGGATCACCTGCAGAAGCTACTGATGCTCCTAAGGCTCCTAAGGCTCCTAAGGCTCCGTCGGCTCCTGCGCCGGAAGCATAAAAATATACAAAAAGGGCGTGTAAAATTTACCGTCCTGTTATATAACAGCTGTCTATTTCATAGGCCTTCATCAATAATTAAAGAGAAAAATTCGGGTAGTATAGGATTATGAAATCTTATGCTACCCGAGTCTGGTCTCGGTCTCTCCATTGCAAAAAATTCTAGAATCTTCTTCCTATAGCGCTCCTCTTGTGATGGGAATTGTGAACATAACACCTGATTCCTTCTCTGATGGTGGTTTATATGCATCTACTGATGATGCCGTACTTCATGCTGTACGATTGATTGAGGAAGGTGCAGACATTCTTGATATTGGTGGTGAATCAACCCGACCTGGTAGTGTTCCTGTCTGCGTTGAAGAAGAGTTGAGACGTGTTCTCCCTGTTGTACAAGCCCTAGCTAACAAGGGCATCCCGATTTCTGTTGATACCTCTAAGCCGGAAGTAATGCGTGCAACGATAAAAGCTGGTGCAACTATGATTAATGACATTAATGCTTTGCGGTCACCTGGAGCACTTAAAGTTGTTGCAGATGGAGGTGTAACAGTATGCCTAGTACATATGCAAGGAGAACCAAAATATATGCAATCAGATCCTCAATATAAGGATGTGATAGTAGAAGTAAGAGATTTTTTACAGCAACGTATAGATGCAGTGGAAGCTGCGGGAATAGTGAGAGAGCGAATAGTAATAGACCCTGGATTTGGGTTTGGTAAAGCTCTCAAACATAATCTTAAGTTACTACGATACCTTGATCGATTCACAGATATGGGCATGCCTATTTTAGCAGGGCTATCGCGTAAATCTATGTTAAGAGAGATCACTGGGAACAAAAAGGGAGACCTAGTTTCTTCCAGCATTTCGGCAGCCTTGCTGGCAGCAATCAATGGCGCCAGGATTCTACGGGTACATGATGTAAAAGCAACAAAAGATGCCCTGAAAATTTACAATGCTGTAACTAGTTAGACGAAAAAAATGATAAGGTAATGACGGTTTGAAGAGTTTTGTGAGTTTATTCATTAATGGACGTTATATTGCCTAAAAATTTTTTCGGAACTGATGGTATACGTGGGCGGGTAGGAGAAGACCCTATTACGCCAGAATTCTTTATGCACTTAGGTTATTCTGCAGGGAAAGTACTTGTTTCAGATGACAGGTGCCTGACTAAAGATAAACGTCTCGCAGTATTGATTGGAAAAGATACGCGCATATCAGGCTATATGTTAGAGTCAGCGCTAGAGGCGGGACTGTCTGCCGCTGGAGTGGATGTGCTGTTAACTGGCCCAATACCTACCCCGGGCGTTGCTTATCTAACCTGTGCGCTTAGATTACAAGCTGGAATCGTCATTTCAGCATCACACAATTCATTTGAAGATAACGGCATTAAGTTTTTTTCTTCCTCGGGCAACAAGTTATCTGATGAGACTGAAAAAAATATTGAAGCTGGTTTAAGCGCACCGTTAATACCTGTGTCGTCTGCCCATCTTGGCAAAGCGAGGCGAGTTAACGATGCACCTGGACGTTATATAGAATTTTGCAAAAGTGCCTTTCCGTATCACCTTGATTTGCATGGCATGCGTATCGTGGTTGATTGCGCCCATGGAGCGGCTTACCATATTGTTGATCATGTATTACATGAGCTAGGCGCGGATGTAGTTCTTATTGGGGCCGAGCCTGATGGGCTGAATATTAATCAAGAATACGGTGCCACGCATAGTGCAACAATACAACAGGCTGTTAAAAAGTATAAAGCTGATATTGGTATTGCGCTTGATGGGGACGGAGATCGTTTAATCATGGCCGATAATAAAGGCCAGATCTACGATGGCGATCAGTTAGTCTGCATCATAGCTAAACACCGCCAAAATGAAGATTCGTTAAATGGTGGAGTAGTAGGCACTTTGATGACTAATCTCGCTATAGAAAACTATTTTAAGAAATTAGGCATTCCTTTTGCTCGCGCTAAAGTTGGAGACAGGTATGTGTTGGAGTTATTACAAGAGAAAGGGTGGGAGTTAGGAGGAGAAGGGTCTGGCCACATAATCTGCCTTGATAAACACAGCACAGGTGATGGAATTATTTCTGCATTACAGGTATTGCATGCAATGAAAGACGCTAACAAAACGCTGGCAGAGCTTTTACGTGGTGTTGCGCTTTATCCACAACAACTTATCAATATAAAAATAACAAAAGGGTTCGATTTTCTTGCCATTAAATCAGTTAAGGCCGCTCAGATAAAGGCCGAGAATGACCTTGAGAAAAAGGGTCGTGTATTAATACGGGCATCTGGGACCGAGCCACTTGTACGGGTAATGGTAGAGGGCGAATCAAAACAAAAAGTTAATCACTGGGCTGAGTATATTTCCAATATTTTAAGAAAAGAAATAAACCTATAAAACTAATATTAGCGCCTTATTCATAGCAGCAAATAGTTATTTGAGATATTTATGCTGATTTAATATTGGCCAATATTCCCAAGATTTGTATCTTAAATTACATTCGCTGGTATAATTTTCCCTGTCTCTTTATTTCTCTATTTCTCTAAGGAAAAGACTGTGCCAGTTGTTCGTCTACCGGATGGTTCGGAGCGTAAATTTGATCAGCCTGTAACGGTGATGGACGTTGCGACGTCAATTGGTACTGGACTAGCGCGTGCAGCGATAGCAGGTAAAATAAATGGTAAGTTAGCAGACACATCTGACCTCATTAAGGACGATAGTGATCTGTCTATTGTGACTGAGAAAGATGCAGACGGGCTAGAAATTATTCGACATTCCAGCGCACATTTGCTAGCGCATGCAGTAAAAGAATTATTCCCAGGCGCTCAGGTCACGATCGGACCGGTAATTGAAAATGGGTTCTACTATGACTTTTCTTACAAACGCCCTTTCACATTAGATGATCTGCAGGCAATTGAAATACGTATGTCTGAAATCAGTAAAGATAGCTTGAGAATAGAGCGTAAGGTTTTAGAACGGTCTGAGGCGATTAAGTTTTTTAAAGACCAAAATGAACACTATAAAGCTCAAATTATTGAGGCTATACCAGGTAATGAAGAAGTATCACTTTATTCGCAAGGAAGCTTCACTGATCTTTGCCGTGGCCCACACGTCCCAGTAACTTCTAAGCTTAAGTTTTTTAAGTTGATGAAGGTAGCTGGTGCATATTGGCGCGGAGATTCTAATAATGAAATGCTGCAAAGAATTTACGGTACAGCGTGGACTAAAAAAGAAGACCAGGACGCCTATCTTCTTCGTCTTGAAGAGGCTGAGAAAAGGGATCATCGCAGGCTAGGGAAGCAATTGGATTTATTTCATATTCAGGAAGAAGCTCCTGGTATGGTATTTTGGCACCCTAAAGGATGGAGCCTTTGGCAGCAGATAGAGCAATATATACGAGAGATACTTAAAGAAAATTTCTATCAGGAAATTCGGACACCCCAGGTACTTGATAAGTCTTTATGGGAGCGGTCTGGACATTGGGAGAATTTTCGTGAAAATATGTTTACTACGCATTCGGAAGAACGTAACTTTGCGATTAAACCAATGAATTG
>Ga0209660_1001549_pt1 | contig 12016 bp, 10 predicted proteins | sample SaaInlV_100m_DNA_2_FD_184659 | JGI IMG/M metagenome (GOLD analysis project Ga0209660, IMG submission 184659) | Marine microbial communities from expanding oxygen minimum zones in the Saanich Inlet - SI072_LV_100m_DNA (SPAdes) (version 2) | ecosystem: Environmental > Aquatic > Marine > Intertidal... | reverse complement strand
AACCTCCACCACCGCCGCAACCTCCACAACTGTTTCCGCTACAGCCACTACTATGGACTCCACCACTTCCACCGCGCCCTCTCTTTAGTGTCCGACCAACAACCCAAACAATGACAAGAAAGGCTGCAAGAAAAACCACTACGACGAATAACAATAGTATTCCTATTATTATGTATGTTATTATGTCTGGCATATCGTGACGCTTTCTCTAAATTTTGCCCAATTCACGTTTCAACCGCCGCCACCGCAACCACCGCAACCACCACCGCAACCACCGCCGCAACCACCGCCGCCACAACCGTCACCACTACCGCCCCACCTACGACCTTCACCACCTAGACACTTAAATAAGAAAGCTAGCAAAATCAGAACAAATAATGGCCCGAGCGGTATCGCTATGATAATCAGTAATTGCTTAATGCTCCAGGCTCCCAGAATCGCATCCATCTCGTTAATATAATGATTAATCATAAGAACTTGCAGCATATCCCAACGATGTATGTTTAATTTTCATCTAATGAATTTCAATGGAGCTTGAAAAGAGAATGAGAGTGCCTCCCCTCCCTTTGCCTCAATGAGATTCTTGAGTTTGGGTGATGTGGTAGTGCCCGCAACGATTTCTGCCCTGAATGTTTTGCGAAGCACGTTGTTGTCCCCCTTACCCCAAACCCAGGTATTTCGACGTTTGAGAGAGCCATTGGGCAAAATCCTGGATGCACCCCAGCGGGAAACAAGATATGAGATGTCTTCGGGATTTTTCTTCTTCCAGGTTCCCCGGTCCAACGCAAAGTGAATACTGCTCAACTCAATAGGGAGGTCCGTTAGATTCCGAAGGGTACAGGCATAGAAGTCTGTGTTACGGGAATTCCAGTCGAAAGTAGGTTTCGGACCGTCGAAAGGTAGAGATGGTTGCTTGCCGACGTAGTCCAGTGTAACCTCCAACAAGGGAACACCATCAACGCTCCAGGTCGTGACGTATTCACGGTCACCCTTGCGGTTCCAGTCCCCGTCAGCAAGGTCCTTCGTAGAAGACCCCGAGAAACAACCGACGAAAAGCAGGGCGAGGAGGAAGGATGGCGAGTACGAAAAGAGAATCCTTTGTGTGTTCATGATTCATTTAGAGTCTGTCAGCGATGTCAGCTGCTTGATCTACCATGTCCCGGAAGGCATGGTAGGTGGATTCGACCTCAATATCATCGGGCTTCTTCTCGTCGGTCAGGTTATCAATCTTTTCCAGAAGTGAAAACTCGAGCCCCCAGCCCTTTACTATTGTAGATAACTCCTGCTGGGTTACATCAGATTTACCCTCCTTAAGTTCAGCCAACACAGCAAGGTCTTGCCGGAGGGAACCCACGGAAGAAACAAGAGCTCCCACCTTTTGCTTGGCAGTACGTAAACCTTGCAGGTAACGTTGCCGAAGTCGTAAGGAGAGATTCTTGAGTTCCTGCTCACAACGCAGACGGAGGTGGGACTCGCAAATCTCCATATTTTGAACAAGGTCCTTCCCCCTGAGGGTCTTGCCGTTACGGCGAATGGCCCGAAACTTGATGGGGAAAACGTCTGCAGATCGATTGAGCTCGTTCTCAGTTAGTGTCATGATGCCCACGGCTTCCTTCTTGATAGCATCCGCGACAGGCTTCCGCATCAAGGCGAGATTGTCCCGGGAAACCTCGACAAGCACAACAAGCAGGCTTGGAATAATTCCAGGCTTGGCTTCCTTGGGCCCGTAGGCAATGACAGAGACTAGGGCATCCCCAAGGGTGTTGGCAAGTTCATCGGTTAATTTTTCTCTGATGTCCATAATGATAGTTTGGTTAATTTTTGTTTTATATTTTTTATTTAAAATGTTAAAATTAAATGCCCAGCTCTACCCCCTCCTATTCATTCATTACCTTGTTAGCATAATATTTATACAAACATAGACAATTTAAAAATAATTTTGCAAGTCTAATTCAAAACAACCACCTAAACTGGATTAAAGCAGAACCTTCTCACCTAAAGGCTTAATATAATAAACCTTAAAGTAGCTTTTAAATATCAGTAGTCTATATCAATTAATTTTTAAGCCCACAAACACCTATGTTCCAACTTAATTTTATGTTATAAAAACAAAGTGCAATCAACAAAAAAAGTTCTTCGCTAACCATCAAGATGAAGCAACGTTTCTTTCGTTTCGGGGTTAAAGCCCTATGGCACCAATATAATTTACTCTGTTTTTTCAGAATCAAGACCTTCACCATTGATTAAGATGGAAAATGAGCATTCCATCGGAGGGTGAAAAAGAGACTTATGCAATTCCTCCCGAAAACCCTTTTGGTGACAAGTGTATTAATCGCTCAATTTGCACATCATGCCAATGGCTCCTATTTCCATGCCAACGTCAAGGAAGGTGCGGAATTCTTCATGTTTGACGTGCGTTTTCCCTTCATGCCTTCCGGTACATACTTCTCCTTCTGGAATGGAAAATTCTTCCCGGTAGGTGGTGCGTTCTACGGTGGCGTTTTCACCCGTGGCCCAGGCAAGACCGTTGGCCCAGAAAACCTGAAGCATGGCACGCCATGGACCTACTGGGGTGACAACGCCTACAACGGCGATCGGCCGCGCCCTGTCTATATCGGAGAGTACACGAACGCAAATGGGGCTGGAGGGGAAGGTTCTGCGGCGGCTGTCGGAGGTGCCAAGCCGTTTCTGCGCCGGGGGGTGTGGTTCACCATGTGCAAACGAGTTTGGGAACCGGCAGAGAAAAATGCCTCCTACCGCTATGAAGGTTGGTGGATCAAGGACCGGGGAACCGGCAAGTGGCACCTGAGTGCCGTCATGCTCATACCTGCCCCCGTCACGGGGTATTCAGGCTGGTCGACCTTTGTTGAGGAACTGGCAAAAGGCGCTGACCGTGTCATCGAAATGCGGCGCTTTTATTGCCGACTCAACAGGGAATGGCACAGCGTCGACACCATCTCCATGGACAACAAGTACAAGGCTCGGTTCTCCCTGATCGAGAACAACTCTGCCTTTCATTACGAAGATCCGGTCGACCATACAGCCGGCACCACCGGCAGGACCTCGTGGACTGTCAAACAACCCGGGAAGCCCGTCTTTGAGAAGCCGGTCATAGAGGATGTCCAAGCCAGGGCACTGGGAGGTCAGGTTGCGGTGAGCTGGACGATTCAAGAGACCGCGGTCCCTCAGCTCGGATACCGTATCGAGGTGTTGGCTGACGATGGCAAGCCCATTGCCGATTTCACGGAGATGATGCCCCACATCCAAATGAAAACGCTCGACACCCAGGAAGGACGGGCAAAAAGGGTTCGACTTACCATCATCGACATATTTGAAAATCAGGTCACAAAAGAAATTCCCGTCTCAACCGGTGAAGCGCAGACCGGCAAGAACGTAGCCCCCAAGATCCGACCTGGTTTGGGCTATGAACTATTCAAGCTCGATGACGAAGGAACTCTCGAAACGCCACCAACCCTCGCCTCTTTAAGGGACAAAGACGGGTGGAACAAGGAAGCAAAAGAGGGCTTTATGCGAACCGGGATTCTTCCAACACTTGTTCTGCCACCCCGGGAGATGTGGGATAGGAAACGGTCTCAGTATGCAGTGCGCTACACGGGAAACCTGCACGTACCCAAAACCGGCTTTTACATCTTTGAATTGGCCGCTGCCGGAAGCAGTCGATTGCAAATCAACGGTAAAACGGTAGGTGACAATGGATTCCACGCCAACCCCAGCGCACGGCGGTATATCGCTTGCCTGGAAGCAGGCCCCCACTTATTTGATTTACTTTATTGCAAGAAAGCCTGGGTAAACCAAAGAGGCCTTTTTCAGCTTCGATGGGAAGGCCCCGGGATGCCTCTCAGATCCTTTTCGGAATCTGATTTCACGGTTCCTGATCGGGGGGACATTCCGATACTCAACACAACCTGCAAGCCCAGCGACGGGAAGGAACCGGCCAACGTGGTTGATATTTCTGTCGATGTAGACGGGGGAGGCCAGACGGTTTCGCGTATTGATGTTTTTTGTGGCGATCTCATTCTGGCTCAACTCACGCAGCCGCCGTATAAACTGGAAAGCATAGTGCTGCCGGACGGTGACTTTGAAATCAGTGCCCGGGTGGTCTATGAAGGTGGAAAGCGCACGGTTGATTCGAACAGGATTCCCTACAAAAGCAAGGGAACCGTTGTGATTGAGCCCTGGAAACAAGACCTTATCGGCGTCCGGGGAGTAGGACTGGGAATCGTAAAAGAGGAGAAAGATGAAGAATTGTCACTGCGAATAACCGGTGACTCCCATTGGTTTCTAAACCAGGAGGTCGAGGGTGACTTTTCTCTAAGTGGCCGACTGGTTGATTTCCCCACGAGGACGTGGAGAGACCCGGTCTATGGACACGTAAAGTCCCGGAGCTGGATGGGACTGATGTTTTCCCTCAAGCCTGGCGAACCCTGCTTTTACAACGCCTATGGGTTCTACCGTCTTGCAGGCGAAGGTTGGCGCGGAACACCCTGCCACGGCGATCTGGCCGGGAGCCGCCGCACAAATTACCAGTATCCTGACGACACGGGGGATTGGATTCGGCTGGAACGGCAGGATATGCTTTTCTCCACTTACCGCTCCCGGGATGGAATATCCTGGAAACTTGTTCGCCATTGCCTGATCAGTCCACGCTCCAAGTATGCCTGGCGAAAGGGTGTGGCTGGCGTAACCTTCCGGCAGCAAGCCTCTGATCCCGGTGGAGGCTGGGCCCAGGGCAGGATGGATCAAGTCACCCTGAAGAAAGGCAGGATTGAATCACCCCCGAAGCGCTCTAAGGTTAAGCCCGAGGATGCAAGTTTGTTCAACGGGCGGGTGCTTGCCGTCGTGCAGTCCCCTTCCGCCCCCAAGCTTTGGTATGCCCGCACCTATGGGAGTGGGATTCTAAAATCTATGGACGGTGGAAACAGCTGGACGGAAGCAAACGGCAACCTGGGCGCATCGCAGTATGTTCGTTCCATCGCAGTGCATCCGGAAGACGGGAACGTTGTCCTTGTGGGGATTGGGGCCTGCGAGGGCGGAAAGTCGTCCGGTGGACTGTACAAGACCAAGGACGGCGGAGCATCCTGGCACCGAGCATCCGACAAAATCGATTTCGACGGCAAAGGACCGAGCGCATTGCTCGGGGAGGTGATCTCTTTCAATCCCCAAAAACCCAATGTTATTGCCGCAGGCGGTGAATCAAAAGGTCTCTTTCTGAGCGAAAACGGTGGAGAGAGTTGGCAGCGGGTTGATGTAGCGGGACCTCTCAAGTGCGGGGCCCATCGGATCAGCTCTCTGCAATACAATAAAAGCCTGGATGGCCATTTGACAGTTGGAACGTTTCCCGATGCTGAGTTCAAGGTTGCAGGCCTTGGTATGCCTGCTTGTAAAATCCCGGAGCAAAAAGGCGGCGGGATATATTCGGTTGGCGAAAAAAAGATTAGCTGGGGCATACAATCCTATCCGGGCTTCGGCTTCCCTTCCGTGCACCTAAACCATCCTAAAGGATTTGGGGGGGAAGGCTTTTTCTCGACCACCCGCGGTGCATTCAAGTGGCATCGATCCGGCCTGATTCATAGTTGGCCGAACGTTCCGCATAATAGTTTCTGGAGTCAGATTGCCGTCGGCAAAGACGCCAATGGCACTCGGGACATTCTGGTCGCTGCCCCTTTCTCTTCCGATGACAGCAATCCGATCTCAGTCTGGTCCAAGGGGAAGCTCGCCAAGGAAGTATCTTCACCAGTACCTCTCAACGCAGGCATTTCCGGAATTGCCTTTGATCTGTCAAATCCAAGCCAAAGACTCCTCGTCTGCAACCGTCATGGCATCCTTAGAAGCAACGATCGCGGAAAAACCTACGAACTCGTTTACGCAAAGACAGAGAGGTAAGTTTAGTGCCGGGGTTTACCCTTCTGCGTTTACCAGTAATAGACTCATGGATCCAAAAACATCTCGAAAATGAATCCAAAAACTCGTGAAAAAAACGCGCCGAGAATAGCACCTACAACTGCGCCCACTCCGACGATTACGACGAACCCTTTGAGGCCTTCGGGAAATCCATCAAATGCAAAATAATAACCAATCGGTACGGCAACACTGAACAGGATGGTTCCAAATAGTGCGGATAAAGTTCTTCTAATCATATGGGGTTTGAGGTGTTTGCAGACAACTTCGGGACTTTGAGCTTTTCGCAGCTGCGAATAGTTGGAGAACTTGTACAATCCAGAGAGTTAGGCTCGACCGCTTGTTAGGCATCCTCTTGCATACCAACTTTCTCTAACTCTTGAAGAAGATCGCTCAGCTGACGTGTGTGCGCCTCCTCAAATCGCAGTCGCACCTCGCGCTTGTCCTGCGTTCGAACTGAGATGTAGAAATCTTCGAGAGCACTATCTCGATGCAAGGTAGTCCGGATGACTTCGAGCTCCGGATTGCCCTCGACACGGGCGAGGACTTGGTTGAACTTTCCGTAGTATCCGAACGGGAGACCTAAGTTCGGGCCGATACCAATGCGATCCAAGGCGCCGAGGAGTCGGATTAATATGAAACCAAACCAAACATATCCAAATTTAAAATGAAAAATATTCTCCAATTATCGTCACTATTTGTTCTCCTCACCACCAGCGTCATTGCTGAGGTGATACCGACTGCGGATGAAGTGCAGGCAGTCTTGATTGAGGTAGAGTATGGCAAGGATATCCAGTTCCGGGCAACCGCTGAGGATTGGAAGGAGATTCGTCCGCATATGTTGCCCGCAAGAATAGATCCGAAACCTGCTCTGTGGGAAGGACTGGCTGATGCGACAATCATCAAGAAGGACGGGAAGTCACTGAAGGTGACGATGTGGATGCCAGCAAGAGGTTCAGGCGCATTTTCCGTCGGAGGCAAATATTATCGCGGAGGCGACAGCTCGAAGACTTTGAAAGCGATCCTAGACGCTCACCAGAGATCTATGAAGCGTAACAAAGCACAAAGGCGAAGAAATTGAAAAGGCACAACAAGGCGGTGCTGACCAACCCGCTACCGCTCGGGAGTCGAAGCCGGAGGGCGAAGAGAAACCTTTTGACATCGTAAGCCCGCTGGATCCGCTCTAGGTTCACCTGCAAGACAAACAAGATCTACTTAGGGTTGTCTTTCTCGATGAAAAAGCCGGTGGAGCTCTCGAACTTCTTGGCGGCCGTCTCTTTGTTTATGGTGACTTTCCCGATCGAAGTGAAGCCTCGTTTCTTGCGTTCCGCGGTGATGGTGATGGTGTCCCACGGCCCGCGGCTCTTGTTCTTTTGCCAGAGGCGTCCCTTGCCATTGATCAGGTCGATCTCCTTGAGGTTCAGCTCGAGTCTGTCCCCGTGCACCGCAACAACCATGTAGTTGGGCTTCGTGGTGCGACCGATCAGTCCCCCGTGGGCAATTTGCTGGATTCCGTCGCGCTGGGTGCAGGTCACGGCGTGCACCTCACCGCAAAGGTAGAGGTCAACCCCATGCTTCGCCATGACCTTCCAGAAGTCCGATTCGCGTCCCTTGACGGTCAACATGCCGGATGAACTGAAGGTCCGGACCGGACGCAGGATGGGAGTGTGCCCCATGACCACGATATGGTCTACCTTGGATCCCTGCTCACTTAGCACCTTCTCGAACCATTCGAGTTGCTTGCCCGTTACCCCGGCTGCAATCTCTCCCTGCTTGCTCTTTCCCTTTTCGAAGACATCCACCGAGACGAACAAGGCATTCTTGTGAAGCCAGTAAAACGCGGTCCCCTTCATGTGGTCGGGACCGTTCAGGGGCATCTTGAGATGTCTGCGAAAAGCATCTTTGTAAAAAGGAACCGCATCCGCAGCGGCACCCCGCCATGGGTTGTCCCGGATCTCATGGTCTCCGAGAGCGGCATAGACTTTGAGGTCTTGGTCCTTGAAGCGCTGCACCCAGCCAGGATAATACTTGTTGGCCCACTCGTCGATTTCCTCCTTTCCGGATCCCCAGTGTCCCATCACGAGATCGCCCGCCACCATGGCGAAGGCCGGTTCTTCCTTCTTCATCGAACCGACGATGAACCCGAGGGCATCCTCCCATCCCTTCTGGGGGTACTCGATGTCGAAATTAAGGAAGTCGGGTATACTGACGAAGGTCCAGGGAGCGGAATCAGACGGATCGGGCTTGGCCTCCAAGGAGCTTGCAGCAAGGAAGCTCAAGGCGACAAAGGCCAGGGTCTTTGGATTTATCAAGGACATCTCTTTTCTTGTGTATAAGGTTTAATTTGTTGAACGCTAACCATAATCAACACGAGCTAAGAGTGTAAGCTTTCATGAAATTGTTAGGCTGGTTACAACTACTTACCAAAACGGGTGCTCGACAATGGAACGCTTGCCAGGCAGTCGTTCCAAAAAGGCGGTCAATTTTCCGCGGAATAGAAAGCCAACCACAAATACCGAGTAAATGAGTAGCATCGTGTCGGGAGGTCTGCTCAAAAGCCCCAGAAGGGGAACCAGGCCACTCACGACCAACAATGCGTTTTTCCAACTTTTCATATTCCTCCCCCTTCAGTAGCGCATAACGCTACTTCCCGGGCACGGCCTTTGCCCGTCGCCCACAGTAGATGGTTCACCGCTATCTTCATTTTGAAACTCAAGGGATGACGCCATCATCTCGTAGGTTGCATGCTTGCTTCCGACGACTACCTTGACAACGTAGGCCTCTTTTTTCGTGACGCCGGGAATCTCCGCCGCGTAGCGTTTCTTTCGGGCATCCGAATTGAGGTGCCATTCAGGATGGTAAATGCCGGTCTTCAGGTAAGGTGTATATTCCTTGCCGATCGTGCCGTAGACATTGGGACCCTTTTGATCCAGGACGAGATCCTCATCCTTCCAGATACGCACCAGGCCATTCTTCCCAGGCGACCATTTGGCATGGATGACCCAGGACACCCACGCTCCAGGTTGCAAGGGTTTCTCGAGATCGTGAAGCTTTCTTTCCGGATTCTTCTGGGGTGAACCAAAGTTCCGGCGTACCTGCCAGTTCGAGTTCTGAATGCAAATAGTGAGGTTAGGATGCGTTGACCGCCAGTTACCCGGTATTGCATGCCATTGGATGAGAATATCCGCCCCCTTGTTGGGGTCGATCTTCCAGTCTTCTGGCACATAGGCCAGTATGCCGTACCATCGCTCATTGAATCCCTTCTCGCTGGGCAAGGAAATCTCTGCCCGGAAGGAGTTGGGTCCACGTGGCACGAAAAACCGAACAGCCTTTGCCCCGCCGGCCATTCCCGGAGCATCCGTGATTCTCAGCCGATTCGGATTCGTCCTGGCCAAGCGATAGCGATCATCCTCCGACAGATTCCACTTGTCCAGGCCCTGCCCGCCGAAGTCACTCTCGAAGAGGATCGGTTGCTTGTAGTTGAACACCTGTCCGGCAGAAAAACGTCGCTCCTGCTTCTCCGTACTGTGAACAAATCCAGCAATAAGTCTCGGTAAAAAAGCGAGAAAAAGTAACAGGGAAAGAGTTTTGCGAGACATGAAAGTTCATGTGCTATCTGTTCCAAGGCATCCTCGCAAGTATCAAAGCCATCCCACAAGTATCCGTTACCCCGGCAAATACCAATCCCGCTCCCACAAATGCTGAAATAGCAATAAATGAATCATGGACAAGTAATGAAAGACAAACTCCTGCAACAACAAGACCACCGGCAACTATCCGAACCTGACGTTCAAGTGAAATCGCTTTCTGCCCCTCACGCATCAGGTATCCGGAATCACGCCATGCAGCCATACCTCCACAGATTGATTTGGAATTAATATAGCCCAAGGCATGCAAGCGTTCAACAGCCTGCTGAGACCTTGCACCGGATTGGCAAATCAAAAAAACTGGATCATCTTGTCCCGCAATACTTGATAACGAAATATCATCAATTTCATCCAGAGGAATATTTACTGCAGACAAAATGTTGTATGCGCGAAATTCCCGCGGAGATCTTACATCGATTAAGACTGGTTTGCTATCTTTACCAAGCAACTCTTTGAACTGATTGGGTTCTATTGTGTTCATCTTTATAATCCTTTAGTATTTCTGGATAATCAGGAAAAGGTTTTTGGCCTCAAAAGTGTTCAAATCAATGTAAAAACAATGTCACTAGAGAGCGTTGATGATACTTGGCCAAAAAGAGCAAGTAGCAACTAGGTTTCGGCGGAGCGTTGTTTCCTTCACCACCAACATGGCTGTTATTAGAATTAGTGTCGGCCAGAAGAAACTAAGGAATAACACGAAGGGTGAAGTAAGTTCTCAGTTCATTCTTTGTCGGCGCATCCCCAAATAGCCCGCCGATATTTTCGAAGCGGATGTGGTAAATACGATCCAGCCAACTATCGCCCTCTCCGAAATCCTTGAGCACCACCAGGGCGGACTTGTCTTTCGGACGGAGTTCGACCCGCTCGACAGGGTCGTCGCGACGGTTGTGCTCGGGCGATCCGTAGCGGCCCGTGTTGGTATAGAACCAGGATTGTACCTTGAACTTGTTCTTCAACTCTTCATCACTCGTTTCCCCGCTCATCGGGTGGGTAAAATACAAGCGAAATCCTTTTTTGTCCGCACTCACATGGTGGATGTCGGCGGCCACTGTTTTGCCATCATAAATGATTCGCTGCAGACTGCCCTGCTGGCCACCCCAGGCACCCCAACCCCGACCGGTTTGCCCGATCAACATACTGCCGTCCTGCAAAAAGACCGGACGCATGACGCCGGATGCGAAAAAGCGGGCAAAGGGAGTTACGCTTCCCTGGTCGATGCCCTTGACGCGTTCGGGCACTACCCGGAACAGGTTGGACATGGTCTGGTCGCCCATGAACATTTGGCCCTCGAACACTCCGAACTTGCCGCCGGTGGTGTCCCAAACCGGATGACCGGGGGCATTCGCTATCTTGCCGTGCGGAAGCCAGACCGCTCCTTTGCGAATCTTTCCTTTCCAAAGGTCGAATTTCAATTCGGGAGAGTCCGGGTTTTTCTTTCCAGGGAGGGTAACGAGGCCCGACAGGTGCCCATAGAACTTGTCCTGTTCCAAGGGTACGACTTTGGACGACCCTACGTACTCACCCTGGTTTTCGGAGTACCAGATGCGACCATCGGGATCCGTCCCCAAACCGGCCGGGCTGCGCAACCCGTTGGCAAACGGCTCAAACTTCCCGTCCGGGGTGACCCGGCAGGCCCATCCGCGGTAACCGCCCATCGAGCCCATGTAGGGTCCACCGGCACGCCAGGAGGTGCGCACGCTGCCACCGTGCGAGAGGTTGAGCGTAAAATAATAGTTCCCCTTGCTGTCCCGGACCGGGCCATGGGCAAATTCGTGGTAATTGCCATGAAAACCATAATCGTCGCATACGGTTTCGAACCGGTCGGCGCGTCCATCGCCATTGGTGTCCGTGATGCGGGTCAGTTCGGGCTTCTGCATAACGACGAAGCGGTCTCCCTTGTCGTCCTCGATCCAGACGCCCAGGCATTCAAAGGTTCCCTCGGCGAAAAGCGACCACTTCCCCTTTCGGATGCGCCAAATACCAGCGGTACGCGTGGCCAGCACGATCGTGCCATCCTTGGCCACGGCAATTCCGGTAGCCTCGAACAATTGCTTGCGCCCGTAAAGATCCTTGGGCGGTTCCCAGTTCTCGGACCGGTAACCGGCGGGAACCTCCATTGGCTTGCGCCCCAGTTGGTCGGTATTGACGACCAGCGGTTGTTCGCTCCAGTCCTCGACGGCTCCGGCGCTGGCACGAGCCACAAGACCGCCTGAAAAGCGGGCGGAGAAAACAGCGTCTTCCCTGGTTGGTCCCACCGTCCAGACTCCGTCTTTCAGGGTGCCGCCTTTCACCGTGGCGTCAGTCAACCCGTCAGTCGTAACCTTGAATTTCTGTGCGACCTTGAGTCCGCCAAGGAGGGTGATCACGATCCGGCCCTCGTCAGTCAGCTTCACGCCCTGCTGGATCGTGTTGCGACCCACCCGAAAGGAAAACACGGGGTCTCCGGTTTT
>Ga0209660_1001534_pt1 | contig 12068 bp, 8 predicted proteins | sample SaaInlV_100m_DNA_2_FD_184659 | JGI IMG/M metagenome (GOLD analysis project Ga0209660, IMG submission 184659) | Marine microbial communities from expanding oxygen minimum zones in the Saanich Inlet - SI072_LV_100m_DNA (SPAdes) (version 2) | ecosystem: Environmental > Aquatic > Marine > Intertidal... | reverse complement strand
TAAAAAAGATTCTAATTTGATAATTGTTAAAGCTAATCCTCTTTGTGAAACACTTCAATAATGATATAAATTAGCTAAAAAATAATTCTGTTTAAATTGTCTAATGAAAATAATTCTGATGAAATTCCTGTTGAAGTTATTTCTGAAGAAAAACTTGAAACTAATATTTCTGAAGAAAAATCTAAACATGTAGATGGTGAAGAACCAATTTCTGAAGATCTACCAAAATTATTGGAATTAGAAAAACAAAAAGTATCTCAATCTGAAGAAAAATTGAAACATGTTTTAGCCGATTTTCAAAATCTTAGTAGAAAAACCCAATCTGATATTGAACATGGTGTAAATTCTAAAATTAATGAATTCATGTTGGATTTTATCAAAATTTATGATGATTTCATACGAGCAAAAGAAGTAATTTCTGAGAGTAAAATTAATGCAGATGGTTTAAATTCGATTTTAAAAAATATGGAATCATTAATGCAAAAATATAATGTTACACCTATTGAGGCGTTAGGTGAAATTTTTGATCCAAATTACCATGAAGCCATTTCCATAATTTCCGATCCCACTCTAGATGACAATACTATCACTAAAGAGATCAGGAAGGGATATATTTCTCATGAGAGGATTATAAGACCTACGCTAGTAGAAATTTCAAAAAAAGAGGATAATGATAAAAATGACTAAAATTATTGGGATTGATTTAGGAACAAGTAATTCTGCTGCTGCAGTTGTAATGGGTGGAAAACCAACTATTATTCCTGCTGCTGAAGGAGCAACTGTTGGTGGTAAAGCATTTCCATCTGTTGTTGCATTTAGTAAGGATGGTGAGCTTCTAGTTGGTGAACCTGCTAGAAGACAAGCTGTTACAAATCCTGATAATACAATTGTTGCTGCCAAAAGAAAAATGGGTTCTGATGAAACTTTTAAAATTTTAGATAAACAATACAAACCTCAACAAATTTCTGCATTTATTCTTCAAAAAATTAAAAAAGATGCTGAAGCATTTGTTGGAGAACCAATTGAAAAAGTAGTGATTACAGTTCCTGCATATTTTGATGATAATCAGCGTCAAGCTACAAAAGATGCTGGAACTATTGCTGGTCTTGATGTTGTTAGAATTATTAATGAACCAACTGCTGCATCTTTAGCATTTGGATTAGATAAAGCTAAACAAGATATGAAAATACTTGTTTTTGATTTTGGTGGCGGTACGTTAGATGTTACTATAATGGAAATGGGAGGCGGTGTCTTTGAAGTACTCAGTACTTCTGGAGATACTAAATTAGGTGGAACGGATATGGATAAAGTTCTAATTGATTTTGTAGTAGATGAATTCAAGAAAAAAGAGGGTGTTGATCTAACTTCTGATTCAACTGCAATGACAAGAATTAGAGAGGCTTGTGAAAAAGCAAAAATTGAATTATCCACTGTTATGGAAACTGATATTAATTTACCATTTATTGCACATGATCCTTCTGCAGGTGCTAAAAATCTTGAATTAAGAATTACACGAGCTAAACTTGATGAATTAATTGGACCAATTGTTGACAGATGTAAGCCTTCAATACTAAAAGCATTGGAAGATGCAAAATTATCAAATTCTGATATTAATAAAATTGTCATGGTAGGCGGACCAACTAGAATTCCTCTAGTCAAAAAATTTGTTAGTGAAGTAATTGGTCAAGAAACTGAATCTGGTGTTGATCCAATGGAAGCAGTTGCAATGGGTGCTGCAATTCAGGCAGGAATCATTGCTGGTGATGTAACGAGTGATATTGTTTTACTTGATGTAACACCTCTAACACTGGGAATTGAGACATTAGGTGGTGTCCGTGAACCACTAATTGAAAGAAATACAACTATTCCAACTTCTAAAGCTAAAGTTTTCACAACAGCTGCTGATAATCAAACAGCTGTTACAATTCATGTTGTTCAAGGTGAAAGACCAATGGCAACTGACAATGTTTCTTTAGGAAGTTTCAATCTAACTGATTTACCACCAGCACCAAGAGGAGTTCCACAAATTGAAGTTAAATTTGATATTGATGCTAATGGAATTATCAATGTTACAGCAAAGGATCTGGGTACACAAAAAGAAGCAAAAATTACAATTGAATCCAATTCAAAATTATCTCCAGAAGAAATTGAAAAATTGAAAGAAGATGCAGAAAAGTTTTCAGATGAAGATAAAGCAAAGAAAGAAAAAATTGATCTTAAAAATGAAGCAGAGAGCTATATCTATACTACTGAAAAATTAGTAAATGTAGATCTCAAAGATAAGATTTCACAAGAACAAGGAATTAAAATTACTGATGCAGTAAAAGAACTCAAAGAAGTCTTAGATAAAGAATCATCTGAATTAAAACCTAAACTAGAAGCACTACAATCTTTAGTTAATGAAGTAACGACAGAACTTTACAAAAATGCTACTCCGCCACCAGGTGCTGATGGACAACAAGGTGCTGATGGACAACAAGGTGCTGATGGACAACAAGGTGCTGATGGACAACAAGGTGCTGATGGACAACAAGGTGCTGATGGACAACAAGGTGCTGATGGACAACAAGGTGCTGATGGACAATCTACTGAGTCAGACTCAACTGATGAAACTAAAACTAACTAATTTTTCAAATTCAATCATTTATAGTGTAATTAAAATGAAGAAATAACTCATGAGTGCAAAACGTGACTATTATGAGGTTTTAGGAGTTACAAAAACTTCTTCTTCAGATGAAATAAAGAATCAATATCGAAAATTAGCATTGAAATTTCATCCTGATCGTAATCAATCAAAAGATGCTGCTGAACACTTTAAAGAAATCTCTGAAGCATATGCTGTTCTTTCAGATTCTGAAAAAAAACAAACGTATGATCAACATGGGCATGAAGGAGTAGACGGTAGATATAGTAATGATGATATCTTTGGTCGCGGCGGTGGCGGTGGAGGGTTTAATGATATTTTTGAATCTATCTTTGGTCGCGGCGGTGGCGGTGGAGGATTTACTCAACAACAACGTGGATCCGATCTTCTTTACCAAACAACAGTAACATTAGAAGATGTGTTACATGGAAAAAAAATGGAAATTAATTTACAAAAACAAATTAAATGTGATAATTGTCAAGGCTCTGGTTGTAAACCTGGTACTAATAAAAAAACATGTTCAACATGTAATGGTCAAGGAGAAGTAAGACAAACTCGTAATATGGGCTTTGCTTCATTTGTAACTGCAGCTCCATGTCCTACTTGTAGAGGTCAAGGTTCAATGATAGAAACTCCATGTGGAAATTGTAAAGGTCAAGGTAGAGTTAAAGGAACTAAAAAAGTTGATTTTGAAATTCCGCCTGGAATAGATTCAGGTGATTACATTGTTTCTAATGAAGGTAATGAAATTCCTGATGGAGTAAATGGTGATTTAGTAATACGAGTTAAAGTACAACCTCATCAACATTTTAACAGAGATGGTAAGGATATTTTTTATGATCAAGATATTTCTATGATTGATGCTGCATTAGGTTGTGAAATTATTGTACCAACTTTACAAGGAGATGAAAAAATTAAAGTTGAATCAGGTAGTCAACCAAATACAATTATCAAATTAAGAGGTAAAGGAGTTTCTCATATTAATTCTAGAGGAACAGGCGATCAGTATGTTCGGATGGTAGTGAATATTCCTAAAAAACTGAGTAAACATCAAAAAAATCTTTTAGATGAATTTCAAAAAACTTCTGATTAGTTGATAATAATGAAAATTGCATTAGATGTTGATGGAGTTCTTGCTGATGTAATAGTTTCTTGGATTAATTATAGTAATTCAATTAGATCTCATATTTCTAAAAATCAAGTAACTGATTGGGAATTTTGGAAAAAATTTGATATTGATCCATTCGATTTTTATTCAGAACTAAGCTCTTGTTGGAAACATTGGAAATCCATTCCTACTACACAAGAAAATCTATCTGATATAACAAAAAATCTTTCAACTCTTGGTAAAATAGATATTGTGACTGCTAGAGAACGGTCTACTGATTCTTTTGTAAAAAATTGGTTAAACTATCATGATATTTCATATGATAACTATGTATCCGTTATTGATGGCCCGATGAAAGCTGATTTAGATTATGATGTATTCATTGATGATTCACCTTTGAATGCAATAAAATTTATTGAAAATAATAAAAAAGTGATTTTATATTCACAACCTTGGAATCAACATATTTCTGATGATAAATTATTTCGAATTTCAAATCTTTCAGAAGCAATTAAATTAATTAAATCTAATTAATTTTTGACAACTTTTCTAATGTTTATTTGATGTCCATTTCTAACATGAGTCACATGACTTGTTTTCATTAATTCTGCAATTTTGTCTTCACTGTAAAATTTTATGTTATAACGTCCAATTACTTTTTTACAACTAGTACAATAAATTTCTCTAAACTCCATTTAATCACTTCCTAATTTCTTTTTAATATTTTTTAAAAGAAGTTTATTTATTATCTCGCCTGAGGCTTTGCCTCTAAGCTCTTTCATCACAATTCCCATTAATGGCCCAATTGCTCTCTCTTTTTGATTTTTAATAATTTCTTGATTTTTATCTACTATATCTTTGATAATTTGATCTAAATCTTTTTCATTAATAGATTCAATTGAAGCATTTTTCATAGCTTCTTTTACACTTTTTGATTTTTTTGACATTATGTTTTCAAATATTATTTCAATAGATTCTTTTGCAATTTCTCCTTTTTCTAATAATTCAAATAATTTGAAAATTTCTTGATTTTTTAATAAATTTGAATCTAATCCTTTTCTTTCTAAGTTTGTAATTGTTGAACAAAGAATCGATGCAACAAATGTTGGATTTATTTTTATTTTTTTGGTTATGTTTTCAAATAATTCAATATATCTAGAATCAAAAATTTGTTCTGCAAGTTGTTGATTCATTTCATATTTTATTTCTATCTCTTTAATTGCTTCATCCCATAACTTTGGAATATTTTCTTCTGCATTGATTAATTCTCTTTCAGTAATTATTATTGGTGGAATATCTGTTTCTGGGTACATTCTTGCAGCTCCAGGTCTAGGTCTGAGAAATTTTGTTTCACCTGTTGGGGTAGCTAATCTTGTATCTATTGGTATGCCTTGATTTTTGATATGTTCTATTCTTAAAATTATTTGATCAATTACAGTATGAATTTTTTCTTCAGGGGCAGCTAAAATTAAAAATGCATCATTTTCATTAATTTTTAATAAATTTTTTAATTCATCTAGATCCGATTTTTCTATTCCATAATTTGGTAATTCATCAGAGTGAAAAACTCCTCCAATTCCAAAAAATCTGACTAATTCTGCTATTTCTTTTCCTAATCTTATGCCTTCATATGGTAAATATCCAAAAATTCCACCCATATTTTTAAAAGAAATTGCTATAATTTTCTGATTTTTATTTATAGCTCCTTGAATAATTTTTGATTGACATTTTGAAAATAATTCTGTAATGTCTTTTTTATCTTCTTTTTTATATTTCCAATTAGTTTCTTGTATTTTTTTTGAAATTTTTAGTAACCCATGTTGTCTTTTTGCTTCATATTCTACAACTTTTTCTAATTGATCTAATTGTTGGACACCTTTAACTTCAATAACAACTCCCCTTCCATCTTTAATTGATACGTTGACATCTTGTCTGATTGATCCTAACCCTCTTTTCACTTTTTTTGTACTTCTCAAAATTCTTCCAAGAGATAACGCAATTTTTTTAATTTCACTTAAATCTACTTCAAAAGGATCTGTTGCAATTTCGACTAGTGGAACACCTAATCGTTCTAGTCCAAATTTTCTTATAGTTCCTTCTTCACCTAAAATTTTTGCAGCGTCCTCTTCTAAACAAATAGATTGAATTCCTATTTTTATTTCTCCTGCATTATAAAATCCACCTTGTGAAATTAACATAGTACGTTGAAATCCAGTTGTATTGGAACCATCAATCACAGTTTTTCTCATGGGATAAATTTCACTAAAAATATTTGATTTTAATGCTGAAGAAATTACTAATGCAATATTTTGTGCATCTTTATCTAGTTCATGTGGTGGTTCTTCATCTTGTTCAACTAAACAACTACTTTCTTCATTTGCATAATACATGATAGTCTTTGATTTTGTACTTTCAAATAATGCAGCAGGATCAAATTCCCCTAATTCACTTTTAGAAGCTCTTAATTTTCTTTGAAATTTAATAGAGTAATTATCTGATTCAATTGGAGTACAATTACAAAATAATTTTTTATTAGTTTCAAGTTGTTGATGAATTTCTAAGCCTACTTTCACGCCTACATCTTTTATTGAAAATTTTTCCATGTTATCACCTATTATGTTGTAAATTCTGATGCAATTTGCTTAAGCATATTTTCTTTAATTTCATCATATTTTTCTGTGTTTCCAGTAACCCACATTGCTTTAACTAATGCAATTTCTGGAATCATATTTTCTAGTGGGATTATTCCTAAATTTAATAGATCTCTACCACTTTCATAAACTGTCATTCTTACTCTACCATCAATACATTGTGAAGTCATTCCCATGAAAATTCCTTTTTCATTTGCTATTTTGACTACTGGATACATATTTTCTCCAATATGTCCTAATCCTGTACCTTCAAAAATTATTGCTTTACATCCTAGATCTATGATGTTTTTTAATAAATCTGGATTATATCCTGGATGATATTTCACTAGAGCAACTTTTTCATTTATTTTTATTTTAGGATCAAATCCATCTATTGTAAAAAAATCTGTTTTCATATTTTTATTAATTTTATTATTTATAATTAAAAATGCTGGATCATTACCTACTGTTTGAAACGCTCCTCTTTTACTAGTGTGATTTTTTCTTACACGTGTACCAATATGACATGCAATTGTTTCATCATTTTCATCTTGATGCATTGCAATGTAAACACCATTAGTTTTTGATTCTGTGAGAAATTTAACTGCTCCAATTAAATTTAATGCAGCATCTGAAGATGCACGATCTGATGATCTTTGTGATCCTACTAATGCTATAGGTATTGGAAACCCTGCTAATGAAAATGAAAGATATGATGATGTATAATGCATGGTGTCTGTTCCATGTGCAATAATTATTCCTGAATAATCTGATTTATTGTATTCTTTTATTGTTTCAGCAATTTTTAACCAGTGTTCAGGCATAATATTTTCAGAATATTCTGAAAATAGTACTTTTGTATCAATATTTGCAATTTTACCAAGTTCTGGAACTGATGAATTTAATTCCTCAGCTGTTAATATTGGTGTAACAGCACCTGTTCTATAATCAATTTTACTTGCAATTGTACCTCCAGTTGATAATAATAAAATATTTGGTAAATCATTATTTTTTTCAATTTTTTGATTTGTTTCGATATTTTTTTCTATTGATGGATTTTTTTCAATTTTTTCAATTTTTTCAATTTCTAAACCTATGTTATATCCACTTTTTAATTTTAAAACAATATGTTTATCATCACTGTGTTCGTATCTTGGCATAATTATTCCTGAATATGTAATATCGGCTACAATTTTTACAGAATTTCCAACTACAATTTTATTTGTTTTAAGAAATTCTAATGAATTTCCCTTATATCCTATATATTCTGACATTTATGAGAATTAGATTTGTTATTTAATTAAAACTACCTCTAAATTTACACTTTTTTGTTACTTTGGATTGAAAAAATGATTTAAGCAATAAAATAAACCACGTTTGTAAACGCTACCTACTCTATCATATTTCAAATGTGAACCAAGATCTGCATTACTCCAATTTGCTTTTTGTGGACCAATCAATAACCAATTCAATAATCGTATATCCAATGATATTATCATATAGTGTTGTAATTTTTCCAAAGTATTTTTATTTATTTTATTTATTCCATTTCCATTACAACTTATCCCAATCATTAATTCATTGTTGTCGTTATCTTCAGTTTTTAAAATTATAGTTGCATTTGAAACCCAATTAATTTTTTGTCTAATTTTTTCAAAATTTTCATAAGATTTTTTCATTAAGTCATATATTTCAGATGCTTTTGGTTTAGATTCAAATTCATAATTAAATTTTTTAGATGATAAAATAGATTCAATATATTTTTTCTTATCTTTTTTATTAATTGGATTATATTCTTTATTACTTGTTTTTGTGTTAATGTCAAACCAGGAATCATTATTCAAAATTATGCCTTTATATTTTTCTTGAGGTATATTTTCACATGTCCATTCAAATGCATCTTCTAATTCTGGTTCACCTCTATATTGATTTAAACTAGTATTTTTTCCACATAGTGTATAACGACCTGCAAAAGGAATGTAATATTTTGGTTCTAATAATTCTAAATATTGTTTAATTGTTCCAAGTTTTTTTTGTTGTTTTAAAATTGCTTCTTTTTCTTTTTCTTTTTTAGAAAGATTGTAACAATGTGGCCATGATGACGCTGCAACATATCCTACTAATAGTAAATCAATATTACCGTACATGGATTTAATTGATGAAGTAGTAGTTTTTGCAATTTCATATGGACAATCATTTGTATTTACAATTACTTGATTTTGATTATCAAAAACTGCAATTGTATCTATTTGTGTTGTTTGATATTTAAATTCAGATAACCCACAACCCATTATATTCCCACAAATACTTGGATCACAATTATCAGCTGCTAAAATATTTAGATACATATTTTTTTTAATTTTAATTCTAATTCCGTGTTCTAATTCAATTGTTTTAAAACCTAATCTTTCAATTTTATTTTTAAGAAATTTTTCTGGAAAATTATGAATTAGTACTGGAATATTTTTTTTTAATTTTGATAATGTTTTTGTAGATACATGATCAGAATGTATGTGACTCACGTAAATAAAATCAACATCTGCAAAATTCTCAGGTTTAAAATTATATGGTGGATAAATTGCCCATGAACCCATGTATTCCTCCCCTTCTAACCATGGATCACATAGAATTTTGACATTAGAATCTCCACTATCATCTTCAATTAGAACTGACGCTGAATTCAATTGTGTAACTTTCATTTGTTTATCAACTGGTTTTTTAGTGTATTAAAAAATACCTCTAATTATTAGTTAAAAATAATTTATCTATAATAGGAAGCAACTAGTTTTTCACCCATTTTGAGATCTTTTTGTTCTCTAACTTTCTTTACTGCTTCTTCAAAATGTTTCATTGTTACTTTAGCATCAATACTACTTTTTTCAATATCCTTTACATCTGGATGTGAATCTAAAAACTCATGGATAACTAATGATACTGCAGTGTTTGCTATTGATGCAGTATCAGCACCACTAAGTCCATCAGTTATTTCTGCAAGTTTTTCGAAATCAATGTGTTTTGGATCATCTTCAGCATCAATTGTGGGTATTTTTTCAGCATTAATTTTCAAAATACTCTTTCTACTTTCTTTGTCTGGTAGTGGGATTTGAATAATTTTATCAAATCTTCCTGGTCTTAATAATGCAGGATCAATCATATCTGCTCTATTTGTTGCAGCTAAAACTATGACTCCGTGCATATTTTCCATACCATCTAATTCTGTAAGTAATTGACTAACAACTCTTTCAGTAACTGCTGTTTCTCCCCCAGCTCCTCTAATTGGGGCAATGGAATCAATTTCATCAAAGAATACTACACAAGGAGCTGATTGTCTTGCTCTTTTGAAAATTTCTCTAATTCCTCTTTCTGATTCTCCAACCCATTTAGATAATAATTCAGGTCCTCTTACTGAAACAAAGTTTGCTTCACTTTGTGTTGCTACTGCTTTTGCAAGTAATGTTTTTCCTGTACCACTTGGACCATGAAGTAAAATACCTCTTGGCATACTATGTCCTAGTTTATCATATAATCCTGGATACTTCATTGGCCATTCAACTGCTTCTTGTAATTCTCGTTTAACATCTTCTAAACCACCAACTTCATCCCATTTTACATCTGGATTTTCAATGAATACTTCTCTCATTCCTGACGGAGTTACTTCAATCAATGCTTTTGTAAAATCATCATGATTAACAATTAATTTATCTAAAGTTTCTGGTGGTAATTTTTCTTCTTCTAAATTAAGTACTGGTAATAATCGTCTTAAACATTTCATTGCAGCTTCTTTACAGAGATATTCTAAGTCTGCACCGACATATCCATGACTAACTGAAGCAATTTTATCAATATCTACAGGAAGTTCTTGACCATCTGCTGCCAAAGGCATATTTCTACTATGAATTGCAAGAATATCTTTTCTTCCTTTTTTATCTGGAACTTTAATTTCAATTTCTCTATCAAATCTTCCTGGTCTTCTTAATGCAGGATCTATAGCATTTGGTCTATTTGTTGCTGCAATTACAATTACTTTTCCTCTTGCTTCTAATCCATCCATTAGTGACAACATTTGTGAAACTACTCTTCGTTCTACTTCTCCGGTAACTTCTTCTCTTTTTGGGGCAATGGAATCAATTTCATCTACAAAAATTATTGATGGTGCTTTTTCCCTTGCTTCTTTGAAAATTTCTCTTAGCCTAGCTTCACTCTCTCCATAAAATTTACTCATAATTTCTGGTCCTGATATGCTAATGAAATGTGCTTGACTTTCATTTGCTACTGCTTTTGCAAGTAATGTTTTTCCAGTACCTGGTGGACCATAAAGTAAAACACCTTTTGGAGCTTCAATACCTAATTTTTCAAAAATTTCTGGATGTCTTAATGGAAGTTCAATCATTTCTCTTACTTTTTTAATTTCATTATGTATACCACCAATGTCTTCATATGTAACTTGAGGAACACCACGTAATGTTTCTCCTTTTTCTGCAATATGGAAAACTGTTTTCTGTGTAATCAAAACTGCATCAGCTGCTGGTGTTACACCAATTACTTGGAATGTTAAACGTCCACCAAAGTATGGAACCATTACATTGTCGCCTTTGATTAATGGTACACTTTCTAAAGCATCGGCAAGATATCTTTCATCTATTGGTGGAATTGCTTCTAATGGTGCAACTACTACTTTTTCAGCAGCAACTGCTTTGATTTTTCTAACAGAGATTGTATCTCCAATTGCTATTCCTGAATTATTTCTACCTAGTCCATCGATTCTGATTATACCTTTACCTTCATCAGATGGATATAGTGGAAGACATTTTGCTACTGTTCTTCTTTTACCTTTAATTTCAATTACATCACCTGTTGAGGCATTTAGGGTATCCATTGAATCATAATCAATTCTTGCTACTCCTCTTCCAACATCTCTTGTATATGCCTCAAGAACTTTGAGAGAAAGTGCATTTTGACTCATACACAAGGAACCTCTAATCTAATTTTTATACCTTTGTGGTAATTTTTCCCTATTCTAATCCATACCAAAGCTTAAAATTCTCTTTTCAAGTGGAAACGATCAACTTGGGTAAAAGACCATTAGTACGTAGACGAGGCCGTGGAGGTAATCAATTTAGATCAACTTCTACTGGCAAAGTAGGAAAAACTGCTACATACCCACGTTTTCCACTAGCAGAAAATCACACTGGTGAAATTATAGATTTAATTCATGAGCGTGGAAGAGAAGCACCTCTATCTAAAGTTAGATTTGAAGATGGTTCTGTTTCATTTATTCCTGCAGTACTTGGAACTAAAGTGGGAGAATCATTAGAATTTGGTTTAAAATCAAAAATTGAAAAAGGTAATGTCATTAGTGTTCAAAACATTCCTGATGGTACTATTGTTTGTAATATTGAAAGACATTTTGGAGATGGTGGTGCTATAGTTAAATCAGCAGGAACTGATGCAACTATTTTTTCTCATGGTGATGATGGTGTTACAATTAAACTTCCTTCTGGTAAATTTGCTACTCTTAATCCTAAAAATAGAGCAATGATTGGTACTCTTGCTGGTGGCGGTGCAACTGAACGTCACTTTATGAGTGCAGGTAACAAATGGCGTAGTTTTAAAGCTAAAGGAAAGAAATATCCAATTGTTAGAGGTGTTGCACAAGCAGCATATGTTCACCCACACGGTGGTGGTC
>Ga0209660_1001528_pt1 | contig 12096 bp, 13 predicted proteins | sample SaaInlV_100m_DNA_2_FD_184659 | JGI IMG/M metagenome (GOLD analysis project Ga0209660, IMG submission 184659) | Marine microbial communities from expanding oxygen minimum zones in the Saanich Inlet - SI072_LV_100m_DNA (SPAdes) (version 2) | ecosystem: Environmental > Aquatic > Marine > Intertidal... | reverse complement strand
ATTTTTTTTTTTTGGTAAGATCCTAATATGCTTTCCAGGGGAATATCTGTTTTGTTTTAATGGACTATCATCAATTATGTAATCAATTAAGCTAGAGTCTATATTAGCAAAATTTGTAATGGTAGAAACTCTAGCTGGGGCGCCATATCCAATTACAGTATTTTTTTGTTTTTTAAATCTTAGAAGATTATATTTAAATTTCTCAGCTTCTTTTATAATTTTATTATTAAAAATTTTAAATGAATTAATATTTAATTTTTTAAACTCATTATTTAATATATTCCTGCATCTAATAGTTTTTTTAAAATCTTTAATATTTTTAATATAGCAACGTAATGAACCTCCATGAGCTTCAATTAGCTCTATATCATAAAGTGACATGTTTACTTTTTTAAATAAATTATTTATCGAATATGCAGAGTAATAAAAAGGTCTGTCAAAGTAAAATCTTTCAAACTCAAGGTTTTTTAAAATATTTTGCAAATATTCAATTTCAATAATTAAATCACCATTTTTTTCCAAAAGTAATTTAATATTTTTAGCAAATTTTTTTGGGTTGTCTAAATGTGTAACTACACTTGAGGCAACTATCAAATCTGGTTTTGGATATTTACTAAGTATTTCTTTGATAATTGGTTTGTCAAAAAAACCTATAAAGGTTTTCAATCCGTTATCATTTGCAATTTTTCCAACATTAATAGATGGATCAATACCTAAAGCTTTTATTTTTAGTTTTTTTAGTGGTCTTAGCAACACGCCATCATTAGAACCTATATCAATAACAAATTTATATTTTGTTAATGTTTTAGCTAATTTTTCAAAATGTGATTTTAATTTTTTATTTACTGAAGATAAATAATAATAATCCTCAAATAAATACTTTCTATCTATTATTTTTTTTATTTGTGCTGATCTACATGTTTTGCAAAATAATATTTTTAGATAAAATTTTTTTTCTTTTGATATTTCATATTTATTTTTTGGATATTTATTTGCTAAAGGTTGTCTTCCTAAATTAATTAACTCAAATATTTTTTTAGAATCACATATTTTGCATATCATAAAGTTTTTTTAATTTTATAAGTTTTTTTATTTTTTAAAAAATGAATAATGTATAAATCTATAACAGACAAGTGGAAAATTCTTTTGTTATTTTTATAAGAAATAGTAAATGAAAAAAATTACATTGATTTTGATAATTATTTAAATTTATTCAAACATTGTAAAAAACCCTTATTGTAATTTCGTCATAATTTATTTTTTCATTTTGTCTTATCCATGTTATTACTAATTTAAAAAACAAGAAAAGATTGATAGTAATCAAATAGGAGAGATGTGAGAGCGGTTTAATCAGCACGCTTGGAAAGCGTGTATAGTGGCAACACTATCGAGGGTTCGAATCCCTCTCTCTCCGCCATAAACTAGTTATTTTTCTTTAACGATTTTTCAACAAAAAAAAGTGTTTCGACACACATATATCACATTTGAAAATATGTTTTTATCAACATTCCTCGTAGTCGGTGGTAGAGCAATAATGCAATGAAAAAAATTATTTTTCAGGAGGCCAAACAAACTCTGGACGAAGTCCTTCATAAACTTCTCTTCCATCATCAGGTCTTGGAACACCAGTAGCTGGATCATAAAAGGCATGATATGTAGGTGCTGGAAACCCTTCTTCATATCCCATAATGTTTGGTACTATCACCCTAATTCTACCTAGCTTATCATCTAACATTAAAGGTGTCCCACACTCTGAACAGGTACACAACTCCAAAGGTCCATTAGGATTTTGATCATTAAATGGTTGTTTATTCATCTTTTCGGAATTATCGACTTCTAAATCTCCATGATTAAAAAAAGCAACATGGGTTGTAGGTTGTCCAGTTACTCGCTTGCAAACAGAACAATGACAAGTGTGATTATCAATTGGATTACTTGAAGAATGAGTATTTATATGGTCACAACCACCGCTAAATTTTTTAGACATAATATTTCTCCTAGCTTCTGAATGATTACTTGCAAATCTTATAATTCGTATCTCTTTTTCAAAGAGATCTAATGTTAGTTGATTCACATTAGATTGCAAGCAATTTATATCAGCAACAGAATTCTTAAGCATAATTAAAGGAATTGATCAAAATATTTAAAGTTCTTATGTTATTGTGGTAAGATAACTTTTGATGAAAAAATGATTTAGAATAAGTAAGGATAGGAGTAAATCAATATGGCAAAAGGATTAAATAAAAGAAAAGAAGTTAAAAAGCCTAAAAAAAACATTAAAGAAAAAAGAGCCGACAAAAGAGAAAAAAAGAAAAAATGATTGGGAGAAAAAAATGAAAGTTAAAGCTGCGATTGCATTAGAGAAAGCTAAACCATTAGTAATTGATCATATTGATTTAGAAGGACCTAAAGCTGGAGAAGTTCTTGTTGAGATTAAATCAACAGGAGTTTGTCATACAGATGCTTATACTTTGTCAGGAAAGGATCCTGAAGGTTTGTTTCCTTCTATATTAGGGCACGAAGGAGCTGGTGTAGTTGTTGAGATTGGGGAGGGAGTAGAGTCTTTAAAAAAAGATGACCATGTTATTCCATTATACACTCCTGAATGTAGAAAGTGTAAATTTTGTCTTTCTGGTAAAACGAATTTGTGTCAAGCTATAAGAGAAACGCAAGGCAAAGGATTAATGCCTGATGGGACGAGTCGCCTTTCTTATAACGGAAAGCCTCTTTTTCATTATATGGGTACATCAACATTTGCAAACTATACGGTTGTACCTGAAATTGCGCTTGCTAAGATCAGACAAGACGCTCCTTTTAATAAGATTTGCTATATTGGATGTGGTGTTACAACAGGACTTGGAGCCGTGATGAATACAGCAAAAATGGAAGAAGGAGCAACTGCTGTTGTCTTTGGTTTAGGAGGTATTGGGTTAAATGTTCTTCAGGGTTGCAGACTGGTTAAAGCTAAAGTTATTGTAGGAGTTGATCTTAATGCAGACAGAGAAGAAGTGGCAAGAAAGTTTGGGATGACACACTTTTTAAATCCTAGTGATTATGAAGGCAATAAACTCCAAGAGAAAATAATTGAATTAACTGATGGAGGGGCAGACTATAGTTTTGAATGTATTGGTAATGTAGATGTAATGCGTCAAGCTTTAGAATGCTGTCATAAAGGATGGGGAGAATCAATTATCATTGGAGTTGCTGGAGCTGGTCAAGAAATAGCAACACGACCTTTTCAATTAGTCACTGGTAGAGTGTGGAGAGGTACTGCTTTTGGAGGAGCAAAAGGAAGAACAGATGTACCAAAAATTGTGGATTGGTATATGGAAAAAAAAATCAATATCGATGATTTGATTACTCATGAATTTCCTTTAGAGGAAATTAACACTGCTTTTGATTTAATGCATGAAGGAAAATCTATTAGAAGTGTAATTAATTATTAATTATGAAATTAATAGAGAAGCATCGTTCTTTTCAAGGTTATCAGGAAGTTTATCGTCATCCATCAAAGGTAACGAAATGTGATATGCAATTTGCATTATACTCACCTGATAACTGTACTGATGTTCCTGTCTTATATTTTTTAAGTGGTATCACATGTACTGAGCAAAATTTTATTCAAAAATCAGGATTTCAAAAGTTTGCCTCTAAGAATCAAATGGCTGTTATTGTTCCTGATACCAGTCCAAGAGGTGAAAATATTCCCGATGATGAGAATTATAAGCTTGGTTGTGGAGCAGGGTTTTATCTCAATGCAACTCAAGAACCTTGGTCTCAAAATTATAATATGTATGATTATATTACGAAGGAATTACCTGATATAATTGCCAATAATTATAAATTTAGTAATTCTAAAGTAGGTATATTTGGTCATTCCATGGGCGGCGGCGGGGCTTTACAATGCGCTTTAAAAAATGATTTATATAAAACGGTATCTGCTATTTCCCCTATATGCTCTCTTCACCATAGTTCTTTTGCTAAAGATGTATTTGCTAATTATTTTAATAATAATGAAGAAGAGTTAAATCTTTATGATCCTATAATGTTGGTTAAGCAATCGAAAAAAAAATTTGCTGATATAAAAATTGATGTCGGTTTAGATGATGAATTTTTGAAAGATCTTTATATTGATGATTTTGTAGAAGCTTGTAATTCAGTAGATCAAAAATTATCTTTAAATAAACATAAGGGGTACGATCATGGATATTATTTTATTCATTCATTTATAGAACAGCATATAGAATATCATGCCTCTAATCTGAAAAAAATATAAATTAATTTAAATAACTCCCCAACATTATCTTGATTAATTGTAAATTTCTCGACAACCATACGACAACATTACCATCATTTTTTTATTAAATTTAACTATTAATTTTTCCTTAGAAACCCTTCATTTTGTTTTTAATCAGCATGCTTGGAAAGCGTGTGTAGTAGCAATACTCGTGAGGCATTAATCTTAGGCATAGAGCCGAAATCAAAACGTAAAAAGAAAAACTTATTCCTTAAAAAGAGTGTTTGGCACACATATGGCACACTCGGAAAGGGAAAAGTGGCTACAATTAGAAAGCACGGAAGAAAGTGGCAATCAATTATTCGCAAGCAGAAGATTGTTGTAAGAAAAAGTTTCTGGAAAAAATCAGACGCACGATTATGGTCCGATAAAACAGAAGCTCAAATTGAAGTTGGTTCTTTTTTAGAAGTACAAAGAGCCGATAAATTAAATGAGATCAAAGTTAATGAGCTGTTAGATATTTTCTTTGATAAGTTTAGACGGAAAACGAAACACGTTTCTAATCTTAAATACCAGATTCAGAAAATGAAGAAGTATCCGTTTACTAAATTATTCCTGTCTCAATTAACTCCTAAAATATTAGCAGAATTTAGGGATCAACAGGAGGAATTAGGCAAGTCTGGTTCGACAATTAATAAAGATATTGGGTTAATTAGCAGAGCTATTAATTTAGGTAGGCGAGAATATGATCTGCCTATTGCTTATAATCCATGTTCATTGGTTGAAAGGTGTTCAGAAACGAGACATGTTTTAAGGACCTGTTCAGATGAGGAGTGGGATCATCTTTTAGAATTAGCTACAATGATTTATCCAACAGGAAATAGAACATCTGCTCAAAAGCCTTTGTATTTTATGAAGCATATAATCATCTTTGCTCGTGAGACATTGATGAGGCAGAGCGAAATATTTAATCTCAAGAAGAGGCATGTTAATTTTGCTAAAAGAACAGCTTTAGTTGAAGAAACAAAAAACGAAACTCCTCGTGTAATTGGTCTCTCTCCAAAAGCTATTAAGATATTACAATCATTACCAACAACATTAGACGGAAGATACTTCCCTGTTAAATCCAGACACGAGTTTAATAATTATTGGTTCAAGTTACGAGATACAGCAAAAGTTGATATCGCTTTCCATACCTTGAGACATATGGGAGCTACCGATTTAATTAAACAAGGTTGGTCAATTGCAGAGATAAAAGCTCAAGGAGGTTGGAAAACTCTCAAAGCTTTACAAAGATATCTAGATATTCAAGGCGAGCATCTAGCAACAAGATTAAATTTTAAGAGGGAGGCATAGGTGTTAGGTTTACTTTGTTGGAAGATGTCAAAGATAATTAAATAGTTTCATGATTGGATTTAGTTCTTTTTCAATTAGCTTGATTTGAGTTAAGCTCAATATATCTTTCCACTGTTCTTTTTTACCTGATCGAAAAAATCTAGAATATTTACTTGCTTCATTAAAACCAAATAACTCTTCCTCTTTTTTTAAGTTATTTATACTTGTTTCCCAAGCAATTTTTTTAATATCTAAATCGTTTGGGATTAATAAATTGTGAGTGATTTTATTTAAAAAATCAAATATTTGTAAAATATTTTCTTCTGTTTGGTTAAGTAAATCCTCATATCTAATAAATAACCTAGAGACATTAGTATATTCTAACCACGACCTAGCATGAAGTTCCCAAGTTGATAACAACTCTTTAGCACCATTTGCAGTTGTCATTAATTTTTGTGAATATAGTATCTCATTAATTGTTCGATCAAGACTACCTTCAGCAAAATGACTAAGAGAAACAACAATGTCTCTTGGATCTCTAACTATATAAATAAATCCTAAATTAACTGTTTGATTGGTAAATTTACGATGTCTAACACTATGTGTTTTATAAATATTAAAGTCTTGATTTTTTTTATTTAAATGTTTTTGACAATTAATAATATTTTCTGACATCCAATCAAAATCAATATCTCCATCATTTGAATACTTTATATTTTTAAAATCTTTGAAACTTTTTTTTGAGGATAATAAAAGAATTTTTTGCAACTCATTGAGGCTAAATTTTTTTTCTTTAATTAGTGCATTTGTAATAATGGCTCTTAGCCAAGTATTGCCAGATTTTGGATAGGAAGCTAAAAAAATATTTCTTCTCATGTAATATTGTTGTATTTTTTTTCCATAACTTTCTAATTCACACACTAGCATATTTTTGATTTTCATCAAAGGTAGGGTAGATCAGCAAAACAGCAATTCACTTAAAACTTACATTATTACCCTATACCTAGACGCATATACGATAAAACAAATTATATTTATTATAATCGTGTTAGAGTGTTATCGCATCGCAAGTCGCAGACAGGATAAGGGAAAAATAAATAACACGAAAAATAAATTAAGTGTTCTCCATGAGCCGTGAAGCGTTTTGGTGTTACCAAGATAAAATGATATTATGTGATGTGTCATATCTAAAGCCTCACATTGTTGCTAAAAAACTAGGCATCACCACTTCTGCATTAAGGATGAGGCGTTTCCGTGGTTCAGAAGATATCGACTATATCGTCAATGGTAAGGGACGTGTCATGTATTTAGCTGACAGCCTAGAAAAGCATCTTGATACGTTCTCTTCCCCTACGAATGTAGGTAAAAGTAACCCTGTTGTAACGACAAGTGACGCTTTTGGCAGCTTCGATGACCACGAACCAAGCTCCAAAAACAATACAAAAACAAAAGGTTCTCATGCATCACGCACAAAGGACCATCGATACATGCATAGTATTGGTAAAATAAATCAAAAAAGAATCGATGATAAAATTAAAAGAATACAGATACAAAAAGAGCGACAAGCAAAAGCAAATAACGAATTAAAAGCAAGAATGTCAAACGAGAGAAAGTATGGAACACCATTAGACAGGCGAGAAAGAGATTATGTTTCTTGGGTTAATCCCAACACTGTGGGAAATTATTGGGACAGTATTGAGGATTACGAAAATTCAAAAAAGAAAAAACCTTTCAAAGGTTATTACTAAAAAGTTTTTTTAGTGTTTTAGTGTTTTTAGTTTTGTGAATCGCAAAATATGGTTATAACTGACTCAACAAGAACGAACTATACTGTGTTAAATAGTTTTATCTTGTCGGAGATCATAGAGCCGCATCTAAAAAATCTATGCTGGTGGAACACAACCACCGATTTAATCAAAAATATCTTAACGCACCGAAATTTAGGGTTGTCCTATTTTCAAAAAAAACTCGTAGCAGAGTTTAGGAGATATGTAACATGATTAAAAGCATAGGAGAAAAATTAAGATGCAAATTAATCAAGAATATTTAAGTAAGCGACAGCTTAGTAAGTTACTTGGTGTATCATATTCTACGATACAACGTAAGTTTAAAAATTTCTCTAAGGTAAAACTTGGGGATGCTAAGAATAGTCGTGTACTATTTCCACGTCCAGCTATCGATCAATTTATTGAGAGAGAGTTTAAGGACAAAAGTCTGCTACAAACCGACAGTTAAGTTTAGACGCTTAACTGTTGGTTTTATCTTCCCCCACGGAAGGAGAAACTATGAGCAGTCTAGCAATATTATATGATAGCGTTAATCATTTAGGTGGTTTTGATTATCGCAATACGTTTAAGGGTCTGACGTTCGGAGATTACATCAGCGTCATTCCCGCATCTCTAAGAGTTGGAGAGAAACCATACAAGGGCGGATATTTTTTCCGTTGCTTTAATCCCAATCATCCAGATACAGAACCTTCATTATTGGTTCGCCCTGGAGAATCACAAACTTGCATTTGGAAATGTTTTGGGAGCAACTCATGTCCCCAAGAAATTTTTACTACAATGTTTAATACTTGGTTGATAAAGGCGGGTAAACTTAACATCCAGAAGCTACCTACAAAAACTTTAGAGGGTTTATTGTATCAAGGTGTAATCGGTAAACAGGATTATATTTCTATTAAAAATAGAAGGACCGAGAACCGAGTTTCTACAATATTGGATGGCAGTAAAATTGCCCCTAATATTTTAGCAAAGTTAGAAGCTGACGGAACACCGATCACGCCTCATGTAAAGAAATCTGCATTCGTGCAATTTGCAAAAGCAAGGGGGTTTTAAATGGGTAAATTAACTAGCGGAAAATTCTTCGGAAAGATTTACTATGAGAAGGACGAGACAGAGCTACATCAAATAATCCAAGAAAAACTTGGAACTATTAGTCATGCAGTTGCACATCATATTATAACTTGTTGGCGTCCAAAAGCTGATGTCGATGTTTATGATCCAAATATCTCTCCATTAAGCATGCATGATCTCATAACTGTTATCGAGTTTCTCGAACGATACGAGACAGAAGAGTGGGCAGAAATATTTTTATTAAAGTTCCAACAATACATTAACGAACTAAAAAATACGGCTGGCTGGACTCAAATGTTTCAAGCTTGGGGAGAAGATGAGCGAAAAGATGACAGCAGAGTAACTAGTCGAAGAGTCGAAAATGGTAATCTTATGTTCGAAGATAAAAAAGATTATGCTGAGTGGTTCCAAGAGCAGAAGCAAAAAGATATTTTAGCAGATGCTTTAAGAGATAAAGACAGGACAAGCTCCAATCAAATCAAAATTCTTCCAAGGAAAAAAAGAAACGGGGTGAACCATGCGTAAACCTCAATTTTTTCCAGAAGATATTTCTGGTGCAATTAAAAAATTTAATCTTGAACAAAAAGATTATTTTATTTGGACTAACAAAGAGGGGAAAGGTGTCTTTGGTATTTATATCAACGATAACTTAAAACCAGATAAACTAGGAAGGAAGCGAACAGCTATGCCTTTCTGTTTTATCGAAGGTAAATGGTCCGAGAGCTTCGGTTGGAAAGACGTTTTAGATTTTAAGCGTCCACTCTACAAAGAAGAGGAGCTACTGACTACTGACAAAGATATTCTTGTCGTAAGTGGTAGCATGACTCGAGAAGCCGCATCAAAACTTTATCCTAATTATTTTGTAACCACGTTTTATGGTTCAAGCATAAATTGGGAGAACCATGATTGGTCAGTATTAAGGAATAAAAAAGTTATATTCCTTCCAAAAGTTCATAGAGAGAACGATAAGGAAGTAATTAATTTTGAACAGATTGCTAATTATGTTGCAAAAACTTTTAGTGTTTCGGCAGCAGTGATCCGAGTTCCTTCATACCAAGATATTGTCCAGAGGTTCGAGAATGATCAACTACAATACAGCAAAATAAATTGGGGTATTGATGACAGCCATTGGACAGGATTTAATCCAAAGAGCTTCATCGAAAATACCTATGTTGTTGAAGAAGCTGATCTTCGAAAAGCAAAAGACTTCGATAATATTATCGAGGATGTCTCTAACGACAGGTGGATCTATCTTACAGGTGGTGATCAATATTATGATTCTTTCAAAAGGAAATTTTGTAAGCCTAAAGAATTAGATACATTGTATTTAAGGGATTTAAATTTAGTAACACATAAACCAAAAGTTAGTGCTACCGAATTTTTACAAAGAGTAAGTATCCCTTTTGTAGATCATATTACTTTTGCGGCAGGCAAACCATTTATCTTTAGCATTGGTAAATCAAGATATCTTAACAGGTATATTCCGCCAAGTATTAGAGAAGTTGAAGATGATGATTACGACATAAGTATTTTTCGTGATCATATATTGGATACACTATGTGACGGGGACCGAGATTCTTTCAACAATATTGAGGATGCTATTGCGTGGGATCTTCGTAACGTAGGAGGTAATCGAAAGTGGATGATCTGTCTTGCATCAGAAGAAGGACTTGGAAAAGATTTATTTTTTAAAGCTCTAACCAAGTTTTACGGAAAGCATAACTGTGATCAGTTGATGTTAGAAGATATCAAAGCAAGGTTTAGACCCTTCTTTGTTGAGAGCTGTGTCCTGTTTCTTGGGGAAGTAGATGATACAGTTGTAAAAGATAAAAGCATCAAAGGTTATTTTAAAAAGATAATTGCTGATGATGTTTTTCGAGTCGAGGTCTATAAAAATGTTGATAGTGTAAGAGTTGAGACCTGTTTTACTCTTTGGGGATCGAGCAACGAAGCGATACCAATTAGAGCTAGCAAGAATCAACGAAGATTACACATGGTCGATAGTGCTGTCATACCAAAAGATATTTTGGCAAATAATCCAAAATACTTTGATGACCTTGGAGAATTTATAGAGGATGATGAGAAGATTGCTCAAGCCTATCATTACTATAAAAAAGTTCATAAGATTTCTGAGAGCTTTACTCCGCATCGCTGTCCCGCAACAGATAATTTAAATGAGATTATAGAAGCCTCAAAAGCAGAGTTCATGAGATACATTGATCGTATCAGAAGAGAAGTGCCTCATGAGATAGACTCATTTAAGTATGACCTAATAAACGTCCAGAAGCTCACAGAAGAGTTACAAAAATATTCTTTTGAAGATGATGCTTGGGGCGGTAAAAATCTAAAACTTGATTACAACAAAGTTTTAAGGTGGGTCAAACAACGTCCAAATAGAAGAGTTAAAAATCAAGCTCACTGTTTACCAGATAGCAAAGGCAATAAATCCGATAGAGAAGGTCGTCTTTGGTTAATTGATAATCATAAAGAGTGGATGCCATACATCTCTAGTGGTGGCAGTTTTTTAAACGATACCATAGATGCTCATTTTTTTGACGGGCTTCGTTTTGGACTAAAAGAAAAACAAGAAGAGAAAAAACGAAAGGAGGCTTCATGAAGGATCCAGTAGATATTTTTGATCCAGAAGCGATCTATCCAAGCGGCGTTAAACCAGAACGGAAAAAAACTAAAAAGTCTGTTCTGGAAATGACTAAGGAAGAGCAAAGAAAAGAATACAAACAGCGTTTAGAAAATGCTCGAGTAAACAGGTACGTTAATAATCTGCATACTCGAGATAACTATGTGCAACGTTTGGAGCATCAGCTCATCAATCTAAAATCTTTCGTATCATTCAACAAACTAGATAAGCAAGTTGAGGAATACGAGAAAAAACTAAAGGAGATAAATGAGAAAAAAAGCAAAACCTAATCCATTATCGAAACGTGATCAGTGATACATCAAGAATATGTGCGAGAAAGCTAAAGCTTATATTCCATATGGTGTTGAACCTTATAAAAATCTGGATCTTATCGAAGAAGTTATTGCGGCAGTAAATGGCTTGAAGGATACAGAGATCACATTTTGCAAAGAGCATAAAAGAATATTCCGATATGCTTTTATCGTAGGGTGTTATACGATCATGCAGAAACATAATGAGGTGGAATCTGGTAAGAAGAATATACGAGAATATCTAAAGAAGGATTATTTAAGTACACTTCCAAAAGATAACGAGAAACCAACACCAGACTACTCAACAGGGATCTAAAAGTTATAAATTTTTTATAAAATTTTTTGGACCTCGGGACTCCTAGACCCTTTTTCTGACAATTAGGGGGTAGGGGTCCTAATAAAAACTTTATATACAGCACACAGCCATATAAAAAAATTGCTCTTCGTTTGTGTCAAACTATGACCTTGGTATCGATCTACAAGCAAGACCCCAATTTAGGGGTGTAGGGGGTCTTAGCAAAACACTTTGAACTTTATCGATCATAGTAAGTACCTAGGTTTTATTGCGCCGCAAGGCGCAACGGCGAAATGTCAAATAAAATTTAAAATAAAATCTATAAAAAATAACCCCCGAAGGGGGGTTAAAAAAACGGCTCTATTTTATGGTTTAGATTCCAGAATTTGAGCGTACAGAGAATCAAATTTTGAGTTGAATCTTAC
>Ga0209660_1001508_pt1 | contig 12197 bp, 7 predicted proteins | sample SaaInlV_100m_DNA_2_FD_184659 | JGI IMG/M metagenome (GOLD analysis project Ga0209660, IMG submission 184659) | Marine microbial communities from expanding oxygen minimum zones in the Saanich Inlet - SI072_LV_100m_DNA (SPAdes) (version 2) | ecosystem: Environmental > Aquatic > Marine > Intertidal... | reverse complement strand
TACTGCCCCATTAGGAACACCCCGCTGTTTCCACGGCCCTGACCATTGCCCTTGGGCACCTTTGGGGTCGCAAACTCAATATGCAGGCGGCAGGAGCCGAATTGTTCCCGGCTCTGCAGATACCCGCCCCCACGCACAGACTCGAGAGCCCCGTCGACCAGTTTCCACTTGGTTGGCTTGCCATTCCCAGCCGTCCAGTTGGCCAGGCCTGCCTCCGTGCCGTCGAAAAGAATCTTTGCTCCTTTTGGAGCCTTGGCGGCCTTGGCATCATGAGGTTTGGGTTCAACAACAGGTGGCTGAGGTTGCTTCTTCGGGTCGCTTTCATGGACCTTGATCCCGTTGATCCACATGTACTCGACATTCTTCCCGTTGACCTTGCGCACCTCCTTTCGAATCTCAGGCTCACCTGACTTTCCAAGTAGAGCGATTGTGGCACAGAAAAAGATCAACAGGATCTGGGTAATGAATTTCATGGTGACAAAGGCTCCGTCTTTTGACCTGTATTTGTCAACCCCATACCATCAGAACAAAAAAACCATCACTGTATTGAGTAAAAAGTGAGTCCTACCGGTATGCCCCAGGATTCTCGAACCAAATCACGCCCCAACCACCATTCTCTTCAGTGGTGGCAATATCCAGGTCGCCGTCTCCGTCCAGATCTACGAGAAAGGCGTTGTCCATCTTCTTTCGTGACTCAGGGGCAGGCATGCCCATCAAGGTATTGGTCCACTTGCCGTTGCCTGTCCGGGTCAGGTACCACAACTGCGCCTCATACTCGGGGATGATTACGATTTCAGAATAAGTCGGGTCCCCATTCATCTCGAAAATGGCAACGCCCTTGGGTTTGGGCTTCACCCGGACGCTCCCGGGCTGGGCCGGCATGTCCACCTCGATCTTATCGTAAACCGGTGGGCCTTTATCATTGGTGCGAAGGTAAATGCAGACCCTGCCGGCAGCCTTGACCAAATCGGGACGTCCATCGCCATTTACGTCTCCATAAGCCATAAACATTCCACTGGGATTGGGGTCAATGACTCTTACCGGCCAAGGCTCGGTTACCTTTTCATTGCCGGGATTGACATAATAAAACATCCCCTGCTTCCTGCGCTCCTGGACAAGGATATCGTTGTCCCCGTCGCCGTCCATATCAGTGACAAAACAGCTCATGGGCCAGATGGCGTCACCCAGTTCGTGGCGTTTCCAATTTGCGGCATCGTGTTTGTTTTCAGCGGGTTGCCTGTACCATGCCCGGGCCCCGACAATCAGGTCATTGAGTCCATCTCCATCAATATCGCTGACGACCGGATTCCGTGCCTCATTCCTGAAGAGTGTCATCTTGATCCATTTCCCCGGATCCCTCAGTTCCTTTCTCCCAGGGTTGAAATAGACATGCCCCCCATTGGCAATGTAGTCGATATCGCCATCGGAATCGAGATCACCAATCCCGGAGTCCTCGCACTTTCCATGTTTCTTGAACTCGATATAGTCAGTCCAGAGCCCGCGAATCTTTTCCTTGCCAGGATTGAAGTAGAGGCGGCTGTACCCGCCTTCCTCGAAGTTCACGAAGACATCCAGGTCGCCATCGCCATCCCAGTCGTGGTAATTGAACCCGTCGGGGCCGTCATCCTGCGGGTCCGGTTGGATGACGTTGACGCGCCAGCCCCCGGGACCGGGCTTGCCGACATACTGCTTCCAGGCGTCTTTTCTTTTGTCCTGCTTTTCTTTGGCAGACACGGTTCCCAAGGCACAGAAGCATACGAACGCAAGTCTCAAGCATGAATTCACTATTGTCATATTACCCATGGGTCCTGTCTTTGTTTTTTTCATCTAGTTTGAATTACAGTTTCATTCTCACTTCTGCTGATGTGAATATCTATTGCAAGACCTTCAGCCTAAAGACTTCCTTAACAGTTTACCCAGGGGCTTTTAAGGAAACTTTGAGGAACAGATGCCAGAAAAATAAAAAACGAGGTTTTGGAGAAAATCTGTTTCATTGCGTCATCTCCGGACGAGGCCAGTCCGTGGCTGCCCGTTTCTGGGCCTGCTTGTCCTTCAGGTCAATGACGGGCTTGGTGATCATGACCTCCTTGTCGTTTTTTGAGTCGTACAAAGGCCAGTCATCGGTGCGAAAAGGTGAGGTAGGCAGGCCTTCCTTGTTGTAGAGGAGGTTGCGCCTGGAAGGATTCATTGCCCAGGCGTAACGCACGGCCACAGGATTCGGAACCTTCGGGGAGGACACCACCACTGTGGCGCCCCGGATTTCGGCATCAGCCCATTCCCATTTATGGTCCTTCCCTGCTATTGCAAAAGAGTCCAGTTTACCCTTTCTGCCTGAAATCAGTCCGCTGCCAACAGAATCAAAGGAAAGGATAACTTTGTTCCCACTCAGATGATAAGTCCTGTAAAATGGTCCATGGGCAACAATGTTCTTGCCGTAGACCTTTGCGAGAGCAAGGTACGCGTGGCGTATTCCTATCGGTTTCTTGTTCCGCGGGTGAAGATTGATCTCGCTTCCGGTGTCGATGGAAACGGCCAGGTCAACATTGATGCACGATCTGGTTGCTTCCAACATACTCTCCCGATTAACCACCCAAGGCGACTCCAAACCCTCCACTGGTTTAGCCTGCGGCGCCTTCCAACTGGGAAGCTGGGTGATGAAGACAGGGAAATTGTCGCTCACGCCGCCCGATGAACCGTTATGCCAGATGGACCGGTAGTGGGAGATCATTTGTGGCAACTGGTTGCGATAATGAAAGGCCTGGGAGACATGCTTGGAGTTCCTCTCGCCCTGATACCAGACCATACCGCGTATACCATAGGGCACGACGGGATGGATCATGGCGTTGTAGATATTGGAGGGGTACTGGTGTCCCATGTTGGGCGGCCTCAGGATGAAAGGGGGGCCAATCTTCCGTACCCTGTTCTTCATGATGTCGCCGGCGTCCGCCCGGGCGTTATAGGCTGCCAATTCCTTTTGGTAGGCGGCGAGGGCCACCTTGCGCTGGGCCGCACCGTTGCCTCCCCTGTTTGATTTCTCGTCCATATCCTTGGTGAAAGCCATGGTGCGCGGGTCGTTCATCTGGATTTCCTTCGGCATCCACCCCTCGATGGGGGTGCCTGCATAGGCCTGGATTATAATGCCAACCGGAATACCGAGCGCGAGATGGAGCTTTTGCCCAAAATAGTAGGATACGGCTGATGCCTCGGCAGCGGACTCGGGGGTGCATGGCTTCCATTTGGCCAGACGGTCCATGGACCTGTCGCGGGGTTCGTGCCAGTGCTCGCGGGATGACTTGTAGATACGGTAATCGGGGTATTTCGCCTTGGGGGCGTCCTCTTCCCCCGTGAACATCATACCAAGTGCGAAACCCATGTTGGATTGCCCTGCGCAGAGCCACACCTCTCCAACCGCCACGTTCTTGATCTTCACAACGTCCCTGCCGGATGAAATGATCAGGCCATGCCCTGTTCCCGGACCCGGGGTATTGAGGAGAACGACCCACTTTCCCTTCCCATCAACCTTCGTCTTGACTGTGGATCCCCAGCTTGGTTTGACCTCCACTGTAGCACCCGACTGGCCCCAACCCCAGAGACTGTTGGAAGCGTCACGCTGCAGGATCATATTGTCTCCGAAGAGGCTGTGGAGCTCAATCCTCGCGGAGACGGACAAGGCAAGGCCCATGGTCACCCCTAGGCAGAAGAATTTGAGGGAGTTGGCGTTCATAAGATTGCTCCTGCCACTTAAAATGAAACGCGGATATAGGTCAGGAATTTGCAAGGAATCATCTTTTAGTGGTTGCTGAAGAAATTAATTTGGGCGACATCTGAATCCAGTCCTATTGCCATGAAAAATGCCTTTCTGACTGAGTCAAACTTCATGCCCCCCTTTATTGTCGCATACAAGAAATGCCAGTAGAACCAATGAAAAAATAAATAAGCAGAGGTTCAATGGTATGATTAATAGGAGGAAACAGGAATGAAAGATATCGTCTTAATGAATCAGCAGAGGCCTATGACCAAGTTGTTTTCAATGTAATTCTTGCAGGTATCCATCCATCCATGTAACTTGGGAGACCTCTTCGGGACAGATGGGTTAAACTCCGTCACCAAGAGGGATGCAACCAACATAAAAACAGGACGTCACCCATGAATCTTTTATTGGGTAACGATACTTCATGTAGGTCATTGGGTATAGATACTCGTCCCGAAATGTTATTACTTAAATCAAGTACCTGTCGTAACATGGACTCAAACACATTCGCCTGAAGGAAGAAGCCAAGACCGTTGAGGTCGACTCCATTTCACAAAGGATACAATCCCGATCTAAAGACTCTGCCTAAGAGGTGAAGATTACAGCCCAGAGTAGGCAATCAATATAATACTTACCGGAACCCTTTGAAAAGGAGTACACTTACGATTATAAATAGCCCCGAATTCGAATTCCCCATGTAATAAAGATAGGGAAAGAAAATGACTACCCCAACTGCACTGAGAGTTGTTGATGGGCGGTATGCCACTCCTGAATGGCGGCACGAAGTTCCGCAACTGAAGCATCAAAATGGGCGCGCATATCAGCCAACTGCTCCTTGGTCAGGTCCAGCTTTTTCTTCAATGCCCGTCCATACTCACCTTTGGCCCGTTCCCAAGTCTTGGCTGCGTCTGAAAGCTTCTCCCCAGCATCTGCAAAAAGAGCCTGGGCTTTTTCACATACAGGATGGGCGCGGACTGAAAGCTTTCTGCTGAGCAACTTTTCCTTCTGTCGGATTTCCGCCAGCATGATCTTTTCCTTGGGAACACGCTTGATACTACTAGCATCAACGAGACTAATCTTCGATAGTGCCCAAACCAGCCATTTGGTGGGATCGAACTGCCAAGGTTTTACACCATTCCGGTAGTCATATTGAAACTGATGATGATAATTATGATAACCTTCGCCAAAAGTGAACAATGCCATAATCCATGAATCCCGAGCGGTGTGGTCGGATGAATAAGGCTGCTTGCCTAGACAGTGGCAAAGACTGTTGATAAAAAAAGTGCAATGTTGAACCGCTACCAGACGAGCCATGCCACCAATTAGTAATCCGGCAATGGCACCCAAAGGCCCATCAACAAGAAAACCAATAAGTGTGGGCAATCCAAATCCAACAACAACTCCAATAACGGCCCACCATCGATGCTGCCACATAACCAATTTGTCAGATTGCAGGTCCTTAACATTATCCAGAGATTGCTCTATATTCCTGCGAAACATGATCCATCCCATGTGTGCGTAGAAGAAACCCTTGGTAATATTATATGGGTCTTCCTCATGATCGACGTGCTTGTGATGACGACGATGGTCTGAACACCAGTTAAGTACCGAGTCCTCCATCGCAGTTGCGCCGCCGATTAAGGCAGTCAACTTGACGGGCCATTTGGCCTTGAATGAAAGATGTGAAAAAAGACGGTGATAACCAAACGTCACACTAAGACCGGAAAAAATGAAGAATCCAACAAAGAGTAGCAGATGAACCCACAAGGTTAGATCCTGTCCGAAACTCCATAAAAAGAAGGGAAGGCCAATGAAAGTACCAAGTAGAGTCGTAATCAGAAAGAAACTTCTTCCTATATTCACGTTTGCCCAATTTAAGTTATTTATTTTGCTCATTGAATCATCAAAGTAGGTCCAAAGACCAAGTCTTCCAAATAATTAATTGAAAAGTAATATTTAAAACGTCCTCAGCTTTTAAATACAAAATCAGTAAGACAAATTAAGTGCTGTTTGTAAATCCAAAATAAAATACCTGGTTCATTTAAATCTAAAAGCTAAGGGGAACTATTAGCCTCTCTCACAGTGTATTGGATAATAGACGGCATGGCTTAAAACTTGCCCATTGAAATCCGGGAAACAGGAAAACCGGACGCTTTCGCGCCATCCATATTGAAAATATCTTACAGGCATTCGGAATTTCGCAAATTTTAAAGCCCTAATTCCCGAACTCAATGAGCACTGATGTCAGCCTATTTTAATAGTGGAAACTAGGTGTAAGAGATTCTTGTTTAAAATTTATGTGATATAAATTAAATTATTTCACTCCAATACAGACAAGCTCCTTCATTGTACGTGCAAAAAGTTTTCCATCAGCATACGAAAGGGAAGACAAAGACCATGTCTCACCCGCCGGCCCGAGGTCACTGATTGATATCAGTGAATCAGCATCAAGTACATCGGCGTCCCACTTGAGAACATAGACCATGCCAATCATGGTCGGAAAATAAATGTGAGTGCCAACAACGATCGGGCTTGCTGCAGAAACATGCCCCCAACCATTGCCTGCATTGCGTTTGTCCTGTGTGGCACGAAAACCAGCTGAGTTTTTCATGTCATTGGGAAGAGCCTTGTCCCAAAATTTTTGCTCAGGCATCCCGTGTTTGCGAACGACCTGGACGGGCACCCGCAGGTATTCGACACGACCTGAGGACAGTTGTACTCTACCAATAAGAAAACCACCAAAGGAACGAAAATAATGGTAGTCACCAACAATTAAGTTGGTAAAATAGGTAATGGGTTTGCGAGACTTGGGGAGAGTCTGGTTCGTGAGTGTCACATATTTTCCTTTGTCATCAAGACGGGTCAGGGAGACGCCGGTGGTAAGAGATGTGGAACGTAGTAATTCACCGGTAATGAGAGAAAGCGAACGATGTTCCTTGCCGACAAAAAAGTGAGCTACATCTTTTTGCCAATTGACATTCTGGGCCGCTGCATATCCATGAATGGCAGAATCCCGTATTTGTTTCCCACTTGAGGCATCCAGTAGGGAAATGCCGTATGGTTCCTCGGGAGGGTTATGTCCCCCTCCCCGACCAGTGAGAATGGCATGCCGACCGTCTGGCAATTGGCCCAGAATTGAGGTTGAGTGGACGCTTGTGGCGCTTTCGGCCTGCCACTGGCGTTTACCATTAGCAAGGCTGTAGGCTTGAAGATAGGTCCAGAATTCACGATCACGACCAAGAGGATGGGAACCTGACTTGGTGGAGGCTGACGCAGGCAAATCATAGCGCGGGATATGAAAAAGGATAACATTTTTATCAAAAATAATTGGTTCATGCTGCCGGGCATGATGTCGGCCAAAAGGAGTCCAAGTATGGGACCATTTTTCCTCCCCATCAAAATCAAAACATTTAGCCGTACCGCCAACATTGGTGAACACCACACGCTGGTCGATTGCCACAGGCGAAGCAGCAGTGTTATCACTGAAAAGACTGGAAAAGTCCGTCTCTCGAGTACCAGGTATTTCACGCCTCCAAAGTTCCCTGCCATTCTTCGCATCAAAACACAACCCGAGCATCAGGGAACCCGTCTGTGCATCATGGGTTATGACCTCATGCGAAGTGACAAACAAACGATTATCAGAGGCAATGACAGTCCCCTGCCCTGTATTTGGCAAAGGGACTCGCCAAAGCACATTCCTTCCTTGAGAGACACTAAATGAAGTGACCGCCTCTTCGTTAACAATGAAGTTGCCATTGGGGCCTGCGGCCTGCGGCCAGTCTGCAGAAAATACAGTCTGAAAAGCAGACAACGCGACAAGTAAGCCTGTGGAGCCTTTCATTCAGAAAAATTCAATCCCATGGATGAATTTATTTCTTTTTGCCACCCTTAAGCTTCGCCTTCTGCTCATCGGTAAGAATTCCGGCCAACTGACTCCTGATTTCCTTCTGCAGTGCACCCATGGCCTTCTTGCATTCAGTAAGCTTTTGCTTTTGATCCTCAGTTACCTTGAACGCGACTTCAGCGGCAGCCTTGATTTCCTTGCCTTTCTTTCCCGCAGCCTTTGCAGCCTTCATCGCCTCGGATCTGGCCTTTTTTTGATCGACTGAGATGACACTGGCGGCCTCCTTGCGGCAAGCAACCAGCTTGGGGCCAAATTCCTTGTTCAGGGCATCCACCTTGGACTTCTGTTCGTCGGTCAACTCAATGCCCTTGGGAATCTTGATGGCTGAAGTGGCCTTTTTATTTTTTTTCTCTACGGCAAAGGTCGGTGCGGCAAAGGCAAATACCAAGAGGAGGATGGATAGGGTATGCATAATCTTTTTCATTTTGATGGTATTTTTGGTTAAGAAATTGTCGCGGATGACATCGCGGGTCTGCCAAGTGAATATCAGCAGAATCGAGTTTTTGGTCATGTAACCTTGATAAAGCGTGGTAAAGTCGTCTCAATAGACAATCTTTATAAGGCCTTATTCCGATTGAAGAACCTCGCCAACTGCAAGGTGAATCTAAAATGAAAATAGTGGAAGGGAAATCCTTTTTGCTTTGCCACAACGCCGAGTTTCTTGAACCTCTGCGCGATTTAAATGCTTACGGTATCCAAACTCAATAAAAGCTTCGGTCCCCAGACCCTCTTTTCTGATATAACTCTCCGTCTTCTGCGCGGTGAGCGTGTTGGACTCGTTGGCCCCAATGGAGCAGGAAAAACAACACTCTTCTCCATTATCCTGGGCGTCGAGGAATCCGACGGTGGCATCGTTGAACTGGATCGTGGCACATGTATCGGCTTCCTTCCTCAGGAAAGCGCCCCAACCGGGGAAGAAACAGTGATTGAACTGGCTGCTTCTACTTCACCGGAAATGGAACGTGTATATCAAGTGCTACGTGAATGTACTGACCCGGATGCCACTCAGCGTCTCGATGCCTTGAATCAATTCATCGAACTGGATGGACACAACATGGAAGCCAAGGCCAAACGCATACTTGCTGGACTTGCTTTCCGCGAAGATGACTTCGATAAACCTGCACACACTCTGAGTGGTGGTTGGATTATGCGGGCCCACCTTGCTCGTCTGCTGGTCATGGAACCGGACCTGCTCATGCTTGATGAACCGACAAATCATCTGGACCTCGAAACCCTTGGCTGGTTTCAGCGACAACTGAAGCGATACTCAGGGGCAATCCTTACCATTTCGCATGACCGTGAATTCCTGAATGGCATCTGTGATGGTATCCTTGAGATCAGTCATGGGAAGCTTCACCGCTATCAGGGTAATTATGAAAACTACCTGATACAAAAAGCGGAGCGGGAAGCCCAGCATCTGGCCGCCTACCAGAATCAACAACGCGAGATTGCCCACCTCGAGTCATTCATATCACGCTTTAGGGCAAAGGCCTCCAAAGCCTCCCAGGCACAGGCTCGTATCAAGCAACTGGAAAAAATGGAGAGGATTGATGCCCCGGAAAGCATGGAGGCCACGATCTCATTCAGCTTCCCCCAGCCGCAACGAAGCGGCCAACGTGTAGCCACGCTACAGAACATACGTCAAGCCTATGGTGACCTTGTGGTCTACAAGGACCTCAATCTGGAGATTGAAAAGCAACAACGAATCGTTCTAGTAGGGCCCAATGGTGCAGGAAAATCAACACTCCTTAAAATCCTTGGCAACATTATACCGATTGAAGCAGGCACCCGTGAACTTGGCCTCAATGTAAGTGTCGGTTATTTTTCCCAGCAACGGGTGGATATCCTTGATATGGAGTGCAGTGTTTTGGATGAAGCAACAGATGGCATTGAGAGCAGTATAACGGAACAAAAAGCAAGGGGAATACTGGGAGCGTTCCTGTTCCGGGGCGATGATGTATTTAAAAAAGTCAGGGTCTTGAGCGGGGGTGAAAAAAGCAGGTTGGCGTTGGTTAAGCTTCTTCTGGACCCGCCCAATTTACTCCTCCTTGACGAACCAACCACCCATCTGGATATGCCGAGTATTGATGCATTCATCGAAGCTCTCAAAAGTTATACCGGCACCATCGTATTCGTCAGTCACGATGTGCACTTCATTCGAGCCATTGCAAAAAACACCATACAGATTGAGGCTGGCAAAGTTACTCCCTACGCAGGGGATTATGATTATTACCTAAGGAAATCAGAAGCATCGTCAGAACAAGGCGGACTGGTCGCAGGACTAAGGAATGCAAGCCCCCAGTCAGAATCCGGAACGAAAGAAAAAACCAGAGGAATTAGTCCCAAGGAACGCCGGCGAAGGAATGCAGAAAAAAGAAAAGCAGTATCACTCAAGCGAAAAAGCATCGAAATGTGCGTGGCCAAGCTTGAAAGCGAAATTCTGGCATTGGAAGAGGAGCAGGCTCTCATTAGCAAACAACTGGAAGACCCGAACTCCTACGCTGACAAAGAAAAAGCCAAAGAACTAAGTACTCAGGCAGATAGAGTCGCAAGACGACTGAATGAAAGGAATTACGAGTGGGAAATCGAAACGGAGAACCTGCTTAATCTAGAACAGGAAAATTAAGAACTGCCGGGGTGAGTCCAATTACGCCTCTTTTTCTCGGTAAGCCTGATTCAGTAATACCTTCAAACGATCAGGGTCGGTACTTGAGGTCTTTGCGATAAATCCACGGGCATGAGCAAATCGTATATCCGCTTCATTCTGGAGCAGGCTGAAGTCAAGACGTTGATCGTCATTAAAACGGCGCATCCCGTAACCTTTACCCCGACTGTCCGGGTAGACAAGGGCAAGGATCTCCTCCTCCAACCCGAGCGCTTTGACGTGCCAACCCAAAGCCCCGGAGACTTCTTCGGGAGGGGATTCCGTGTAAGGCATAAAGAGAACCTTCCATTCGCTACTGCCTTGTACCATCATCCAGATTTCGCAATATTGGGCCACAAAATCCAAACGCGAACGCAAAGAAGTCAGGTACCCGACCAATTCGGTTCCGATCATACGCATCACCTCCCATAAAGGCTCCCCAGGAAGATGTTCTGTCTGCTTGGCGAACCCTTGTAATAAGGTGATGTCGAGTGGGGAATTCAATTGACCTATGGTTTCCCTGTCAACCCCAAGCCACTCGGCGGTATCGTTCGGTCCCCGACAATCAAACCACTCCGCGACTTCCAACCAGGAACAGAATTCACGAGCATCCTCGTATAGACCAAGGTGTTGCAAAACAAGAGACAAGGCACAGGTTGGATCCATGTCACGGGGGAATTGGTGATGATCGAAGTTGCTGCGTTTCGGGTCGTGTTCGCCTCCAACATCGAGAACAGCGATGGTTTCATCAACCAGGTCGACTTCGGTCGGTTCACGACGATAGATGGGCAGGGAGTCTTTGGACAGAAGGACGGCACAGGCAAGAAACTCGTCCTTGTGCGCTCCTCCGGGATGCGTAACTATAGATTTGATCATGAAAGGAACAACGCTGGGGTTCGTTTCAACAAGGTCGAATAGAAAATCAACCTAATCCGAACTGGTCGCCCCAAGTAAAATGGTGAGGAAGAGACTCAGTTCTTCTTTTTCTTCTTCTTCACGTTCACCTCGTTCCAAGGCAAGGCGCCGACGCGTTTGGCCCAGGTAGCGTAGGCAATGCGGAGTTCCTCCGCCTTCTTGGGCATGGTGGAGGAGAGATCTTTCAATTCACTGCGGTCCTTGCTCAGGTCGTACAATTCCCAAGGAGTGTCGTGCATGGCGACCAGCTTATGGTTTCCCTTGCGCACAGCCCGGTTTCCCTCGTGTTCCCAGTAGAGCGTGCGTTTCTTTTTGGAATCCCTGGCAAAGACGGGCAACAAGTCCTCCCCTTCCATTCCCTTGTCGGAAAGACCGGCTGCCGAGAGGCAGGTGGGGGCGACATCGATGATGTGGCTTGGAGCATGCCGCAGCTCGCCCTTTGCCTTTACGCCGGCCGGCCAATGAACGATGAGGGGTGTGGCTACCCCGCCCTCGTGGGTATAGCGCTTGTACATGCGGAAGGGAGCGTTGCTCAGGTTTGCCCATCCGCGGCCGGAGCTGGAGGTCCAGCCTCCAAGGCGCCCCCACTCTTCATAATTGTCGACCCGGGTTTCAGGGTTCCTGCCGTTCTTGGCAAAGAGGCCGCGCCAGTCGTGCACGCCGGCACCGGGCACGCCATTGTCGACCATAAAGAGGATGAGCGTGTTGTCCAAGCGGCCAGCCTCCTTGAGCTTTTCCACGACGCGACCAATGTTTTGGTCCATCCGGTCGATCATCGCCGAGTACAGCGACATCTTGAGGTCCAGTTCATCCCGCATCTTTTCGTCGTAGGTTTCCCACTTGGGAACATCGAGGGACGAAAGGGCCCATTTTTTATCAATCAAACCAAGTTTCACCATGCGATCGTAGCGTTGCCGGCGGAGCTTGTCCCAGCCCACGTCCTTGAAGCGGCCACGGTATTTCCTGGTGTCCTCCTCCCGGGC
>Ga0209660_1001502_pt1 | contig 12222 bp, 8 predicted proteins | sample SaaInlV_100m_DNA_2_FD_184659 | JGI IMG/M metagenome (GOLD analysis project Ga0209660, IMG submission 184659) | Marine microbial communities from expanding oxygen minimum zones in the Saanich Inlet - SI072_LV_100m_DNA (SPAdes) (version 2) | ecosystem: Environmental > Aquatic > Marine > Intertidal... | reverse complement strand
TTTTCAGGAAAAGACTGTACTCGTTGATCAACAGGAGATTGAAAAAAAAATCCAAAATGACTTTCGATTTAAGAGTAGTTTTAAATGGAACACGCTAGAGAAGGAGTCTCTCGAAAAAAATTTAAATCCAATTAACTTACTTTCAGAGTCTGATATAGTTTTGATTGTAGAAAGCGACTTAGTAACAACAACTGGATTAATAAAAGACTTTATCAGTACTACTTGTTCTCTTGGGACCGAAGCAGTTACCGGCTTAATTAGCAAGTCTAACCATTCTGATGGAATTTATCTGGCTGCTCCTTCTAGTGTTAAAGATTACTTAAGCTATGGATCGTTTAATAAGACTGTTACTCCTGTAAATCTCCCTGGCCCTTGGCTCTATCGACAAAGAATTAAAAACTTACAGTCTATTCAAGCCATTGAAAAAAAAATACTAAAGGAACACCAATTACACTATAAGCAATTCATGGATATTTGGTTTAACTCATTATTTTCGATTCCAATATCCTCGTTACTAGTAAAAACATTTCTAACTCCTAACCAAGTCACACTTCTCGGATTACTTATTGGAATGGCCGCAGGTTTTTTTTTCGCGCAAGGGAATTACTGGAGTGGCGTTCTAGGGGGATTATTACTAGCGGCTACCGCTATTTGGGATTGCTGTGATGGTGACGTTGCACGTCTCAAGTTTATGGAATCAGGCTTTGGGGAAAAACTTGATACTATCTGTGACAACATTACAAATGTTTTAATCTTTACAGGAATTATGCTTGGGGTTGCTCATACATCAGGGCTAACTCAAGCAATGATTCCATTCCTACTACTTGTCCTCGGAGGGGGTTGGATTTTTTCTCTCATATATTTTCCAAAAGGAGGAAAAGGTTCTTTTTTTAAAAAAACACCTATTTATTCTATTATCCAGATTTTAGCGAGCAGAAACTTCATTTATGTCATTTTTATATTTTGTGTATTAGGGAAGCTAGACTGGTTCCTTTGGTTGGCAGGTATCGGATCAAATATTTTTGCCTTATATATCTATCAGGCAAAAAGGAAAATCATTATTTCAACTATCAATGAAACTTAAAAATGATTTTTTATATATTTAAAATCTAATTAAACGCTGAGTCATTTTTGCGGCGCTAAATTTTTTTTATCTACAAGAAATACCCATTAAGTGACACCATGTTTACATTACTATCCTATATTGATATTATTTTTTTAAATATAGTAAAAGGTCCAATTTGAAATGTTAGAGCTTGACTCCAATAGCCACTCCCCATCAGCTTCAGTAAAATTCTGCGCAGTTCTTCCATTGTCTCCCCCTCCTACCAATTGGTCTACTATTAATTGGTATTGTAAAAAAATTTGTGGTGTCCCATTTTTAAAGCGAAATATTATTAATATTCAACGGGCCGGAGTCGACTTACTTATTATTTATAGCAATTCCAAGAATACTGCTCTTTACAGAAAGTTCTACAAAGAGCAGGGGATCTCAATTAAATTAATTTTTGAAAGTGATATTACGGAAGTTATTAAAGTAAGTAAAGATTACTCTATATTGATTTTAAACAGCGAAGCGCTTTATACAAAGCAGGAAATTGAGTTTAGCCTAAATTTTAAAAATCAGTCTAACAAAGCCTTTGTCCATCCTATTGACCCTAAAAATTTTGCTGAAGCCATTACCCAAGTATCTCTTGGAAACAAAACTCCCGTGACACAGTTGTCCGGCGACAAAAATTCCCGAGTTAATTTTTTACCGGGAAAAAGTAATACATATATAAACACACCTCGGGATTTTTTTATTAAACAAAAGAACCTTCTGCAAAATAGTGGTTTGGATAATGATAGTTTTATGGACAAAACCGTTACCCGTTTTTTCTCTCGTAAGCTTACAATTTTTTTTTTAAAAACACCCCTCAGCCCAAACATGATCACTATCTTGAGTCTTTTTATCGGCTTAATTTCAGCCATATTTTTCACTCAAGGTACTCACCAAAATAATATGATTGGCGCAGCACTCCTTTTACTCTCAGCTTGGGTTGACTGCACAGATGGAGAAGTAGCTCGTCTAAAATTTTTAGAATCAAAAATTGGTGGGAAGCTAGATATTATTTGCGATAACCTGGTTCACTTTGCAGTTTTTTTCTCGATTGGTATTGGGCTTTACCAGTCCACTGGGGATAATATTTTTATATTACTTGGCTCGCTGGCTGTATTTGGAAGTTTGATTTCCTTCCTACTTCTTAGCTCATCAATTATTGATAAAAAATCAGTAGCTTCTATAAAAAAGGTCTATCAAGAAAAGAAAAATACATTAACCGATAATTTGGCAAATAGGGATTTCATCTATTTTCTTTTTTTTATGTCATTAATTGGGAGGGTTGATATTTTTTTATATATTACTACTTTTGGTTCAAATATTTTTGCAGGCTATCTTATTTACTCTAAAATAAAACTCTTATTGAGTAAAAGTTAATACTTTCTTCTTAATTTTGATTTTTTAAAAAAAATTGCGTTTTAACTTTAGAAAAAAACTCCTTCACTTGATTTAAATCTTCTACTACCTTGCAGGGAGGTAACGAGTCTAAAAACTGTTTACCATAACCACGGTTAACCATTCTTGAGTCTAAGATAGAAACAACGCCTGTGTCTGATTGTTTTCTTATCAACCTACCAAACCCTTGTTTCAACTGAATGATAGCCCGTGGGATCTGGTAATGTGAAAACGGATCAATTGAACATCTTCTCAAATCTTCTATACGTGCCTCGGTAAGCGGTTCATTTGGGACATCAAATGGTAATTTTGTAATTATGACACTCTTTAGTGCATCTCCTGGAACATCTACTCCCTGCCAAAAGGAATTGGTTCCAAAAATTACAGCTGGAGTTTCTTTGAAACGGCGTATCATTTGGCTCGTCGGAATTTCTCCTTGCTTAAGAAGAACAAATTTACTGGACAGGTCTTGTAACCGGCCAAACACTTGATCCATCAGTGCATAACTAGTAAATAATATAAAAGTTCTTCCTTGAGATATTTCCACTAATTCCCTACAACGTCGTGCCATTGCAGATGCATATTTTTCAATTTCTTCAGAAGGCTCAGGTAAATCACCTGAAATATAAAGAAGTGCCTGACGATTGTAATCAAAAGGGGAATCTAAAATAATTTTTTCCTGCGGTTCAAACCCAATCCTCTCCTGAATAAATTCAAATCCTTTATGGGTCGTCAACGTAGCGGACGTCATCACAATTCGATCTATTTTTGAAAATACCTGCTCTTGCAATTCCTCTGCGGCATTAATCGGGACCCCCTTAAGAACTACTCTGTTCAAGCGTTTTTTTTCGATAATTTCTAGCCAGTAAACATATCCATCAAGATCCTGATTAAGAAAAGCAGGGAGGTTATTGTTAAACTCCATACAACGGTTTGCTGCGGCTGAGATTTCTATTTGATCTTCTTCTGACTGCATCATGGCTTCAAAACTTTTCAAATTCTCATATAGCTCCTTCATAGGAAAATATATCGAGTTATTAACAGCAATGGGCTTATAAAGACGAAGAACTCGGTTTTTCTTCCCATATTCCTCTAAAATACGAGCAAAAAATGTCTCCACTGCTTTCCGGACAACTCCAACCTGATTACGTAAATGAACTAAGTAATCGTGCTCAATCCGAGAAAGCAAACCCTTCCGAGTGCGTGAATGGTAAAGTCTATCTAGAAAATAGTATAAATAGGAGTTAGATACTTCAAGGCCGAGGAATGATGTAGCAGACTCTTCTATATTTTGCGCTTCATCAAAAATAACAGCACCAAATTTTGGTAGCACTGCCCCATTGCTGGCAACATTAGCAAAAAAAAGATGATGATTAACTACTAGTAAATGCGCTCCAAACCACCTTCTTCTTTCCTTAAAATAATAGCAGGTGTTATATGTTTCGCAATTTTTACCAAGGCATAGATCTTTTTGCCTTCCAACGTCCTCCCATATAGAACGAAGTGGTTCAAAAGGCAAGTCTCCCTTCGTGCCATTTGGTGTTTCATTTACCCAATCAAAAATGGCTGCCATCTGCTCATCCTCTTCTTCCATGGCAAAAAGACCCTTTTGGCTTGCACGTTTAAGCCTTCTCAAAGAGAGATAGTTTTCATTTCCCAAACAAAGCGCATACCGAAATGGAATTTTTAATTTGTCATAAAGGAGTGGAAGATCATGATAAAGAAGTTGTTCCTGTAAAGTTTTTGTATAAGTTGAGACCACTACTTTTTTGTTATGTTTTACTGCCCATAAAATTGCCGGGATCAGGTAAGCCAAGCTTTTTCCTGTACCCGTTCCTGCCTCCACAATCAAATGGTGTTTCCCATCAAAAGCTCTCCCCACAGCTTCTGCCATACCAATTTGCTGAGGTCTACGCTCAAATTCTTCTATGGCATCAGACAAAAAACCATCTTTATCTAGGTACTTGCCTATCTCTTTCTCAATCATAATCAAGCATGTTATGTGGACAAAGTTCTCTCGTAAAGCAGTTTTTGACCTTGATAACATAATTCATTGAGTTGACCTTGAACATTAAATTTTCTATTCTAGACGTAGATATTTATCATCTCTCTCAGTTTATTACTGGACTTGCAAATCTTTTCTAGACTCACAGCTTTTAAACCAAGCTTAATAAGACATAATGTAAGTTTTTATATTTGGAGAGTTTTTATGAAAAAAATCGTAATAATTATACTATTTCTTTCTTTTTATTCTATAAATGCTCAAGCCCAAGATGATAACGAACAGACTCTCAAAGATGCATTGGCTGTAATAGATGAGATAATGAAGTCCCCAGATCAAGAAATACCAAGTGGCTTGATTGCTCAGGCCAAAGCTATACTTATTTTCCCAACTTTGGTCAAAGCGGGGTTTCTAGTTGGAGGTAGATATGGTGAAGGAGTCGCTTCAATGCGAGCCAAGAAAACTGGCGAATTTGGACCTCCAACATTTCTAACCCAAGGCGGATTGAGCTTTGGTTTTCAAATCGGAGCAGAAGCCGTAGATCTTGTTCTTTTAGTTATGACCCAACGAGGGTTAGAAAGTTTACTTAAGGGTGAATTAACTTTAGGGGCTGATGCTGCAGTTTCTGCAGGGCCTATTGGTCGCCATGCTGAAGCGGCAACTGACATAGGTATGCAAGGCGAAATATATTCTTACTCAAGAAGTAAGGGTGCTTTTGCAGGTGTCTCCCTAAAGGGGACAATAATTTCAACAGATGAAGAAGCTAACTTTGATTATTACGGCCGGTTTTTCAAGGCCAAAGATATACTAATAAGAGGAAAAGTTAAAAAAATTCCTAAGTCAGGACAGCATTTTATCGAAGGGTTAAATTTTTTAGCTCCGCCTAGAGAAAAAAGATAAACTAAGCTTACTGAGTAATTTTTACTTTATTTTAATCAAGCATTTATTCTTCTAAATATCTCAGAGCAAATGATTTGTAGAGCAATAGTGGGCTTGGGTAATTTCAAGGAAAAATTATTGCAATTATTCCAAAATATATGATCTGCCTTTGAAATAGAAAGCTAATATGTCTATCCTCTGTAATAAACCAATCCTAATTACAAATAGGAGACTATAAAGTATCAATAGATAACTTTAAGTCCAATTCGGAGCCATAGGGGTCTAATTATTCTATTAAATTAAAACCTAAAGAACTAAACCATAGAAGTCCTAGACCTGCTAATAACACGGTCCCATTTAACTTAACTGCTGAAGAGTGAACTTTTTTAAACCTTGCCTCAAGTAATTCTTTTTCTTCCATAGATTTAGCCGATTCTCTAAGAACTTTTAACTTTCTTGATTTAGGACTCACAACTAAGCCTGCATAAAACCACGCAATTATCATAACAAGCAAAAGAGCTTGTTTGGGACCAACGAACTCCTGAGTACTAGCAAATAGTGAAGATAAAGTCATCACTGCACAAACATAACCTAAAAAATAGTACCTAGGAAAAATGACCCCTACCAACTCTCCAGCCTTTTCGCGCTCCAACAAATTAAAAATTACCGGCGCAGTAAAAAATGAAAAGAAAACAATACTACCAATCCAACACACCAAACTAAGAATATAAATAAAATGAATGCTATCTATCAACACTTTAGAAACCAATTTCCCCCACAAAATTAATATTGAATTGACTCTAGGCCCTTAAAAAAATACTAGTCTAAGCAGTCAAGGCTAATTCAATTTCCTCTACAATCTTCGATGCAGCCTCCCCAGGATCTTTGGCATCACGAATAGGCCGACCCACAACAATAAGATCAGCACCATTTAAAATTGCCTCTTTAGGCGTAACAATACGGCTTTGATCATCTTTTTCGATCTCTGCCCATGCTGGGCGTATTCCAGGGACCACTGCCTTAAAATCATTACTACATTCTTTCTTTATTAAGGAGACTTCTTCACCTGCACAAACAACTCCAGCGCAACCTGATTCTTTAGCTATATTAGCTCGATCTAGTACCAATTGTCTCAAGCTAAGGCCTTCTTTATAACCCAGGCCTCCAAGCTGTGATTCTGAAACGCTTGTTAAAACAGTAACAGCTAGAACTTCTAGCCCCAATCCTTTGACTTCTGTCGCGGTTTTTAAAGCGGACCCACCATCGGATCCGTGAACGGTAATAAACCGAACACCATGGGTAGCAGCCGACCTTAGAGCCGAGCCAACTGTTGCTGGGATATCATGTAACTTGAGATCTAAAAAAATAGATGCGGAACTGTTTTGCTTCACTACTTTAAGAACATCAGGCCCTTCCTTGACAAATAGTTCAAGACCAACTTTAAAGCAACCAACCGTATTGCCCAGTAATCGAACATAACTTTCGGCTTCTTTTCGATTTGGGACATCCAGCGCGAAAATGAGCCTATTCTTTGCAGGTATAGATAGATTCACAAGTGACTAGGGTTAAAATAATATTCCAAGCAAGGAGCGCATAATGCGATTTCCAGACATCCATTTTGTGCTCTACAATCGTTCAGATATTAGAGTTTTTAGATAAATTTGTCTAGATAAGAGAAAGTATACTTTCAGGAATCAAATATTGCATCATGAAAACGAGACATGGTAGAACCATCCATCACAAAATCAGTTTTTGTTTCAATCGATTTCCCTTCAAGCTCTTGAATCATCATTTTAGGAATATTTGCGCCTGCATGAATTGTATGCAGGACACCACTACCAAAACGCAGATTCACATCAGTAAAAAAAAACTCTCCTGACTCCTCTAAAAATCCCTGTAAGTTAGCAGGGCCACGCAATTGAAGTTGTTCACCTAGTCTTTGAGTCGATTTAATAATGCTAGAAACCAGTTTTATTCGGCTTACCATCACTTCTCCCGCCCGCACTACCAACCTTTCTCGCGGAACAACCACAATCGGCAATCCCATCTTATCTGAAAACCAGTCAATACTAAATTCTCTACCTTGAAAAAATCGTTGAAAAATATGATTTGGAAATTTTTTTAAATAAAAATCTAACTCAGCCTGATCTTCTATCTTAAAACAATTCTTTCCCCCTTCTCCGCAAGCTTCTTTTGCAAATAAAGGGAACCCAGGAAATAATTTCTTAGGGTCAACTAAGTCTGGGGAAGAAAAATTATTGTGTTTCAAAAACTCTGCCAAGCGACGCTTATCACTGGTAGTTTGAACAAGTTTATGATCTGCAAGGTAAAATAATAAGTCGCCTTCATCAAACTCCGTACGATTTTTATCCAAAAAATCAATGGCTTTATTCGTTATTGGAAGAATAGTATTAATATTTTCCGTATCACAAATAGCCTGTATTTTTTCGATACATTTTGGTTCCGAAAACTCAGGAATCACGTAACTTTTATCCACTACCTTTAAAGCTGCAGAGTCAGCATCGCTGTCCGCTCCAACTAGAAAAATTTTTTTAGCTGCTGATTTCTTAAATGAGCGAAGTAGCGAAACTCTCCAGTTAGGTGCAAGAAAAAGAATACGAATATCTTTCATTTAGTCAGGCCTTTATCACCAAAGTCATTTAAATGAACTGAAGACATTCTATGCCCCCTAAAATCTTTGCGGAAGCTCCCCAAATACAGTTGGTGCTATGCCAATAGACGTACTTACTCTCCCCTGACTTACCAGAAGTGTTTCTTTGTTTACTCGAAAGTAGCTCAAGCAACGGTATTTCAAAAATATTCTCAACCTCATCGCTCAATTCACCAATAATAGGACGTGTCTGCAAAATAGCCACATAAGGGGTTATTGCGTACCCTGTTAGAGTTGTAACGGTGGGTAGGGTGGCGTTAATCAAAACATCACTTAACTCCAATCCGATTTCCTCCTTCGTCTCTCTGAGAGCTGTCGATAATAAATCACCGTCCTCTTTTTCATATCTTCCTCCAGGGAATGACATTTCCCCTGGATGAATTTTTAATTTTTTAGAGCGTAGAGTCATCAAAACAAAAACCTTTTCATTATGAACATACAATATCACGATGACCGATGCTATAAGCGGGCTCCAAGTCACTGGTCCTCTGGTAACAGGATGCCGACTTTCCATCTTATTTTTTAAAAAAATTAAGTCCATAATAAATAGTTTATGCTTCGGCTTTTGATAAAATAGGTTTACCCTCTAAGACCAAACTTCTTTATATTCAATTTCATCGAAACCAACAGTTATTTGATCGCCATCAATTGCAATCGGACGTTTAACTAGTCTTCCATTTCCAGAAAGTAGCTCTATCGCTTGAACTTCCGTCATAGTCCCTATTTTATCTTTAATTCCTAGTTTTTTGTATTGCTCTCCACTAGTATTAAACAACTTTTTCATCCCTTTTAACTTGATCGCCTTTTTTAAAATGGATTTTGAAGGCGGCGTTTCTGTAATATCGAATTCATTATAAGAGACCTCGCATGTATCAAGAAATTTCTTGGCTTTGCGACAGGTCCCGCACTTATTGTAAGAAAAAAATTTCATCTGTGAGTGACTCCCAAGTTTACGTTAGAACGGTAATGAGGCTTAATTTATTGTATCTCAATCAAGCAAGACTCTAGGACAATATTCTATTTTAAGTTCTAATAAATTTAAGCAAGCTTATCGGAATAACCACTATATGTTGTGGTTTTCTGTATTTATACCCCTAGAAGTAGTGTTATTTTCCCTTTACAAGCATCTTTTAATGGGCTAGTCTTCTACCCAATAAAGGGTTTAAAACCCCTTGAAACCATTCAGAATATAGCCTTATATGTTATTGAAAAGTCTTGAATTAGACGGCTTCAAATCATTTGTCGACGGAACCCACATCGACTTTACATCTGGGTTTACTGCTATTGTCGGCCCAAATGGGTGCGGGAAAAGCAATGTATCCGATGCTATTCGATGGGTAATAGGAGAACAAAGTTCTAAATCTCTTCGTGGAACAAAATCTGCCGATCTGATTTTTAACGGTAGTTCTACCAGAAAGCCTGTTAATAGAGCTGAAATATCATTAACTCTTAGCCGTGTTCCACAAGGAATACGAATTGCTAACGTACCTAATGTTTCAGATGAGGTGAAGGTCACCCGTTGTTACCACCGTTCTGGTGAAAGTGAGTTTTATATCAACCAAGTTCCATGCAGATTAAAAGACATCACCGACTTTTTGCTGGATGTTGGTATCAGTCCAAAAGTGTTATCTGTAATCGAGCAAGGGCATATTCAGGATATAATCGTTTCGAAGCCGGAAAACCGACGTATCTTGATAGAAGAAGCCGCCGGCATTCTAAAGTTTAAGCATCGGAAAAATGAAGCAATTCGAAAATTAGACGCCTCAACACAAAACCTAGAACGTATTACTGATATTGTGCAAGAGTTGGGTCGTCAGGCTGAATCTTTGAAGCGGCAGGCGTCAAAGGCCGAGCGCTATAAAAAATTTCAAGGTGAAATCAAAGAGCTTTCTCTAAAGCTATTCGCCAAAAAAGTTCGCCAATACACAACCAACCTACAAGAAATTAAAGAAGAGCTCTCTGTTCAAATCGAAAATAAAACCGAAAAAAATTCACGTGCTTCTTTTCTTGACAACCAAATAACTAAATTGAACTTTGAAATTGAAGAAGCTCTCGAACTCCTGAATGAAAAAAGAGAGCACATATATCAGTTGGCTAATAAAATAAGTAAGAACGAGCATACTATTGAACTTAAAAAAACAGAGATTGCCCAAGAGAAAGCAAGTATCGACTCCGCAACAAATAATATTGTCCATTTCACGCAAGAAATAGATGATCAAGGGAATCAAATTGATACACAACGCTCCCAATTAGGAACTTTATCAGAAGAAATAAATACAGCTGAAAATAAACTAGCTATAGAAAATAGCCTATTTGAAGAAGAAAAAGAGGCCTTGAATAATCTCGAAAACGAAGTCAAAGAAGGAAATATAGAATCAATAGAGCTTATTCAAAATATTTCCAAAAAGAAAAGTGACCTGGCAGCTCTTGAAAGTCGTTTTGATTCGTTGCAAGACCGAGACCAAAAACTAATTACTGAGCATGCAGAAACTACTTCTCATAAGGGAGAATTTTTTGTTTTTTTAAACCAGACAAACTCCATAGTTGAACAAAAGACAGTGCAGCTAGCAGAACTGAAAAGTAATCGTGAGATATTACATCAAAGAACGGAACAAATATGCGATCAGCTAGCATCTGAAACAAGTCAACTAAATGCTCTTAAGGAAGATTATCTAACAAAATCTTCTTTACTCACATCGCTAAAGGAGTTAAGAAATAAATTTGAAGGATTTCAAGATGGAGTTCGGTCATTAATGAACTTCAGTGAAAATGGTGGCCACTTGAATGGACTCCGCAAGGTTCTAGCAGATGTCTTAAAAACACCTAGAGAGTATGAAGCCGCAATCACCGCAGTGCTTGGAGAAAAACTTCAAAGCGTGATAGTTAATTCATACGATGACTCTGTTGAAGCAATAACTTACTTAAATGAAAGCTCTTCGGGAAGAGGGTCATTTATTCCTATGAACATGAAGCCAAGTATGGAGCCACCTGTCTATCTGAATGGCAATCCTGGTATCCTCGGGAAGGCATTAAATTTTGTAGAATGCGAAAGGGAATACCAACAAGTTGCCGAAATGTTACTCCGCAACGTAGTACTTGTTACTGACCTAACGACAGCTGTACAAGTTTTTAATAATCCCGAATTTAATGGGACCGTGGTCACACGGAATGGTGAAATGATTGACTCCCAGGGGATGGTTTCCGGTGGATCCGTCGATAAGAAAAATTCTTCTAATTTACTTTCACAGAATCGTGAGATGGAAGAGCTTACAATAAAGAGAAACCAAATCAACGAAAAGCTTGAATCTACAATCAAAACTACAGATGAAACAAAAATGACTCTTGATAAAATGGAATCAGAACTTAATGAAGCGAGTCAGAAAATTCACGCAATAGAACTAAGCTTAAACAATAGTCAGAATGAGCAAGAGCAACACCGCAAAGAAATAGAAAGACTAGAGCAAAAACTATCTTCGATCAATTACGAACAAAATAGTGGACAACAGGAACTCGCAGAATTAAAGACAAGTAAACAATCATTCGTGTTGGCAATAGATAATGTGACCTTGGAAAAATCTCAGAAGGAAGAAATTTTAAGTCTCGCACGTCAGAAACTTGATTCCTCTAGAACAAAACTTGAAGAAAGTTCTAATGAAATAGCTAGCGTTAAAGTAAGAATAGCTTCCTTAAAAGGAAAAAGGGAGAACACTCTGATTGAAATTAATCGGCTGGATCTTCAACAAGATAATCATCGCCATCAAATTCAAAAACATGAAAATGATTCTAAAAATAGTCAACAAAAAATAAATGAAATTCAACAAGCAATCAAAGGTATTGAAGATATAATTTTAGAAAATGCTAGACAAAAAAATTGTTCAGAAGAAGAAGCTGTAAGTGGAGAAGAAATTCTTAGAGAAAAAGAAGAGTCTGTCAAACAAATGGAACATGAATCAAAAGATCTTTCAAGGAAAATTCAAGAACTTACTGAAATAATCTCAAAAATTGAACTCAAACAATCGGAAATCAATATTCAAATCATTCATATTGAAGAACGCACCTTTGAAGATTTTAATGTATCACGAACCGAGTTATTAAACCGTCCAATAGAAGAGTTTGACGTTCAAGAAGTTGAGGAAGTAACTCGCGAATTAAAAGAAAAAATAGGTCGTATGGGTG
>Ga0209660_1001501_pt1 | contig 12223 bp, 7 predicted proteins | sample SaaInlV_100m_DNA_2_FD_184659 | JGI IMG/M metagenome (GOLD analysis project Ga0209660, IMG submission 184659) | Marine microbial communities from expanding oxygen minimum zones in the Saanich Inlet - SI072_LV_100m_DNA (SPAdes) (version 2) | ecosystem: Environmental > Aquatic > Marine > Intertidal... | reverse complement strand
GCCCCGGTAACCACTCCGTTTTGTTTTCTCATCATGGTGCCAGTCTACATTGTCGAGAACAATGAAATGAACCTTCCCGTAGTCGAAGGAATAATAGGGCGGGCCGTATACACTTTCAAATGTCTCGTCAGAATGGTGATCCACCAGGGCCTCCCGGTTGAGATCATGGTTGCCGATGACGTTAAACCAAGGAATCCCAACCAGTGCGATAGTGGAATTCAGGCTACCAAAGAGTGAAAGATCATCAAAAAGGATATCCCCCAAAGTGACGCCAAACCGTGCATCAGTTCCAATGAGCTCCGCCACTACATCATTGGCGATATAGTCCACTTCGGTCTGGTTACGAGGCTGAGGATCCCCAAAGAAGACAGCCCGAAACTTGCCTGGTTCCGATTGCCTATGTAGTGGGAAATCAATGGAATTGGGCAACGCCCCAGTAGGCGCTGTCCCGGGGAATCTGGAAGGAGGCGAACCGTTGGGCTTGTGGATATAGTGGAACCGAGGCAACTGATGTTCATTGAGTGGCGTCATCCAACCGGAAGGCTTGAGCACAAAGAAAATGGAATCATCCGATGATGGTAATCGCCAGCGCCCCCGGGCATCAGTCTCAACGATTTCAAGACCGTTGGAGACCCCTACGTTAGGGATACCTGACTCCCCACGATCACGCTGCTGGTTTCGATTTGAGTCATGATAAACAATTCCACTGGCATATTCGACCGAGGATTCGGAGATCAATCCGGGATCATCCGGTATGTCAATAAGCGTTCCCGCTCCAGAAATCCTGTCAACATCACCTGTGTGAAAGAGACATCCTGTAAAAAGCAGGCACAGGGGCAGGTATATTTTCATGTCATCTAAATGCGAAAAGAATCTAAGGATTGCCAGCACTAATCAAAACACATTGAATCTGGCTCAGGGAGCCTGTGAAAGCGATAGCAGACAATGATCATTTCGGGACAATTATTTTGATTCCAGATACCCCCTAGCAATCAACTCCCCCAATCTCACGATACCTTCCGTTGTAATAACGAGTTTTTTCTCCTGTGGAGGCAGGTCAAAGGCCTTAATGTGAAAAAATGATGCATCAGCAGCAGCTGCGGCAGTGACATCGGCGACAACGTCGAGGCTGTTCACACGCTTGTCATCCGTGGGAGGTTGCTGACTGACGAACCACTTGAGCTTGGGTAGGGTCAAATCTTTCCTGCTTTGAGCGATAATGGTCTGCAAACGCTCAGCGGCTTCCTTGCGATATGGGTGAAAAGACATATCGTTTTCGCCGAGATGGTAAAATATCCCAGCCAAATCTACCTGATGCCCCCTTCCCTGCAGGTCATCGATGGATTCACGGACGAAAGTGATAAATTTGGTGTAGATGTTTCTAGACTCGGCCATACTTCCCACCGGCGTCCAGTCAATGATCTGCGATCCGCTGTGGGTAAACTTGGCAATCGCAATGTTGCCGGATTCCTTGGTCTGCAGGGTTTGTCCAAAGCTGAGCTCCGGGCCAAAGTTGTCGTAATGTCCCGTTAGACCCAGGGGTTCCCATGAATTCGATTCACGAAAGCCGCCGCCCAGACTATAGCGAAAGGCAATCTTCGGGTTATCCTGAAGCAACACCTTGCCGTCCTCAAGACCTGCAAGCTCCTGCACGAATGCACGCTCCCCCTCCATGTTGCGATGCCCCGTCATTATGAACAGGCGGATCGGACTCCCCTTTAGGTAAGGCCATTTCTTGAGCGGACGTGAAACTTCCTTGGCCTTGCTGATGGTCCGAAGGTAGGCATCCGCATAGTTCTCGCCGTGCTGGAGTTGTCCCAGCGTCCCGTAATGGTAATGCAATCCCACGCCGCCGCCGATCTCCACCCCCACATGGGAGGTCGGGATGTACTCAGCCAGTGGATCAGTCTGGGTGACGGCCTTCTGCCCCAGGCTGATGGCGTACATGCGTGGTCTCAAGTCCATTCCCCAGATCGTCTTGGTACAAAGTTCCCCAACGTAGAACCTGAGCTTGGGGGCATTCAGGTCCCGCCGCCAACAGGCCAGGAAATTTTTCAGGTTCTTCCCATAGTTGGGCATGTAATCCTTGTTAAACATGTCGTTCTCCCCCTGGTGCCACATAAAGCCTTCCAGACGGTACTTCACCTTCTTCTTCTCCAGATCAGCCAAGGATGAGCGAATTAAATCAAGGGCCAATGGATACATCTTGAACCCACTGGGTTCGTCGGGATTCCAGTCGCCACCCAGATGGGTTCCGCCAGCTGCGCACTTGATAATGGCAATTGGTGCGTTGATTCCACTTGTAACCTTTCTGGCAAAACTCAACTCCGGCCCCACCACGTTATTGACGGCCTGAAGGTCCACCCATCCGTCCGAATTTATTTTATTTTGACGGCCGATGGAATAGGAGAACCTTACTTCAGCCTGGGGCTTCTCCAATCCGGCGAACGGAGGGAAACGCCGGATGTCCTTCACCTTTGAATCGGAACCCACCATGTTTGACTGGCCGGCAAAGATGAAGACCCGAAGGGTGGTGTCATCCTCCTTCCCAAGAGTCGTCAATGGGATTGCAAAAAAACATGAGAGAAGGGAGGCAATAATTAAGGAGATGGGATACTTTTGTGTCATTGGATTGATATTTTACGCATAGAGGAATCGAGGAAAAAGTGCAGGCCCGATTGGGAAAGGCTAGCCTTCCTTTTTTTCCACTGGTTTGGCAAAGAGGCTGAAAATTCGAAGAACAGAGGTGTTGGTCAGGTAGTTCTCCGGCGTTTTACCCCGTCCCCCGTTCCCGCTGCTACCGCCGGTGACGTATGTGGGAACAAGAAGTTGGCGCTTGTCCGGGTGCAGGCTGAGATCGTAACCGGAACCGTTCTTAATGGAATGAAAGGGTTCGGGTTGATCAATCTTCCAGAAAGTCAGTTCCGAAGCAGAGTGCAGAATCTCAGTGTGACCTGCCAGGGTGCCGTCATCAAGGAACTGCAAGGCATTGAACGGTCCGTCGCTCTTACCCTTGATGCCCAACTCGTTCGTCACTTTGCCACTGTCCCAGTCGAAGATCAGCACCGTGGGCTTGCCCGGGCAAAAGGCGTTGCTCTTGGCCTCTTTCATACCACCGACAGCAAGCAGTTTACCATCTCCGCTGAAAGCAAGGCTGCGGACGCCGCCCACGTCGGCGATGAAGTTTTCCTTTCGGGTATGAAGCAATCTGGCGTCGAGTTCACGGATGAGTGTCCAGTCACCAATACTCCATTGGCGAATGGAACCGAGGAGGTCGCCACTGACAAGGTATTTACCATCAGAAGACAGGGTGAGACTGAAGATACATTCCTTGTGCCCCGCTAGCTTGGTGACCAGTTTCCCGTTGAGGGTTTCCCATACCTTGATCACAGCATCGTCCCCGGCGGTGATCAAATATTTGCCTTCAATAGTCACAGCAAGGGCACGCACGTTGTTTCTATCGGCTTCAGGAATGGTCCAGATCGGGTTATAACCTCGCACGTAATTCAAGCAACAGACAACTCCCTGATAGTCAGCCGTGAACAATTTTTTTTCCTTGGGATGAAAGACAAGGGAGGACACCCAAGTCCTGTGGCCATTCAATGATCTTTTTTCATCCTTCTCGAGATCCCAGACATGAACTAGCTTGTCCTGTCCCCCGGCAGCCACGAAGCGTCCGTCAGGACTGAACCGGGCGCGAAACAATTGCCGGCCATGCTCCAGTTCCCGGGACGGCCATGCCTTGGCCACGTCAAGAGGGGGAACGCTCACAACATGACCTCCTTGATCGGTTCGCAATCATCGTTGGCAATGGCGAGTTTTTGCCCCTTGTGCCGATAATGGACACGGCGGGAATTGATACCCAGCACGCTAAATATAGTGTGGAAGAGATGTCCCACATCGTAGCCTTCCCCATCTACGAAAGCGCCGTCCCTGGTGGTATCACCAATGATGGCTCCACGCTTTATGCCGCACCCGGCCAAGGCAAGGCTCCAGCAATCAGGCCAATGGTCACGACCAAGGCGGGAATTGATCAGTGGCGTGCGACCGAACTCACTCATCATGACGACAAGGGTGTTGTCCAGCATGCCTCGATCATCGAGGTCGTTGATCAGGGCCGCGAATGGTTGATCAGCCTGAGGTACAAGGCGCTGGGACATATTGAAATTATCACCATGGGTGTCCCAGTGATAGCTGTTTACCTTGACGAATCGCACTCCCGCCTCGAGCAATTGGCGGGCTTGCAAAACATGTCGGCCCAGCGGATGGGTCCCGTATCGTTCACGATCCTTTTGATTGAGTTTCTCGTCGTCGAAGATTTCCTTGCGAGCCATCAACTGGCGCGCCATGTCGTAACTCGTCTCGTAGGCGTCTACGTCGGAAGTGTTGCGATAGGCCTTGAATCGTTCATTTGCCTTTTGGCGAAGGGCATTCCGGGCGGCGTCCAGTTGGGTTGATACATTGTCTGGGCGATGTATGTGGACAGGCGGGCGACCGTCTCCCAGGGCCAAGGCGCCGTATTGGGCCCCCAGAAAGCCGGCTTCACGATGAATAAAACCTCCATTACCCGGCTTGATCCATATGTACGGCGGTAAATCGGGATCAGCGGGTCCCAAGAGCTTGGCGATAGCGGAACCCAGATACGGGTAATCAACTCCACGATCCAGCGGATCACCCCTCTGGATGCGTGGCACACCGGTTGAATGATTGGGGTCCTTGGTGGCCATCGTTCGGATGACTGAAATCTTGTGGGCGATCTTTGCCGTATGCGGCATCAGTTCACTAAAATGCACTCCGGGGATACTCGTCTTAATACTGCGAAAAGGGCCTGCAAACTTGCTGTCAGGCAACGGGTGCCAACTCTCGTATTGGCTGATGCCACCATCCAGCCAAATCAGGCACACTTGTTTTTTACCCTGCTGGATATCCCTTGCTATAGCCGGATGCAAAAGGCTGCCGAAACCGGCCAAACCGCCCAAGCTCCCAAGCATTTGACGACGTGAAATACCATGGACGGAACTACCGCATGAAAAGTTTCCGTTTTTCATACCATCAATGGTTGAACCTGAATTCAGCTGAGTTCAACAAGGCCCACGCCAAGTCGCCCAAGGCATTGGTTCGCCGTTGTTCATTCTTTTCCAAATAAGCGTTCACCCATGTTTTCTCTTCTTCCTCCGGCAACCGCGACAGCACCGAAAGGTACATTCTCCTGGCTACAGCATCAGTGGTTTCCAGTTTACCGAGGCGGGCAACCAGGTTGTTGCCCAGCGGCTTCAACCAATGCTGGATCAAGCGATCGTTCATCAGGAAGAGCGACTTATTGACACCCGGACTAAAATCCACCGCGGCCTCCCCGGGTGGTTGGCCAAAAGTTTGGATAAAAATCGCCTGCATCTCCTCCAGGGAGGGCGGAAGCTCGACGTTACTTCCGGTGAAATAGCCCTTTCGGTCGAATTTCTCCGCCTCGGGGTCGACCTTGAGGGCTTTGATTTGCCCGGTGTTGCCGGTTGCCCGCATGAGGGACCGCAGCAACTGCTCCGGCGTTAAACCCTTGGGGGAAGTCACCCGATAACTGGCTGGCTCGACCTTGGTCACCCCCTCGGGCAGGCGACTGCTGCGCTGATAGGTTTTGCTCAGCATGATTTCACGAAGCAACCACTTAAGGTTGAAGTCATGGGACACAAACTCATGGGCAAGCAGTTCCAGCAGCTTCGGGTGTGAGGGTGGATTCTTCCCGTGCATTTGGTCCAGGGGATGGGATAGCCCGCGGCCCAGCAACAGGAACCAGATACGGTTGACGCTGTTTCGAACGAAGCCGGAATTCTCCCCTGAGGTCAAATCCTCAGCCAGTTGCTCGCGAGGGCGAAACCTGGGTACTGCAGGCAACCCATCCTCTGCCGGCTTCACGTACTCCTTGCCTTTCTCAAACTGCGGTATCTCAACCTCCCCTCCATTGGGCAAACGCGGACCCGTACTCATCTTCTCCAAGTCGAAGACGGACTCGAACTCCACTTTTTTGCTGGCCAGTCCCTCCACAAGGTAGACTTTTTCTTCCTTTTTGTGCGTGGCCTGCCTGGTCTGGTTGAGGTAGGCGAATAGTCCCCAATAGTGCGCCTGTTTCCATTCCTTTACCGAGGGATGGTCGTGGCACTTGGCGCAGGTGAGGTCCATCCCGAGAAGCAACCGGGAAACGTTTTCCGTCATGGCATGGTGATCGGCGGTACCGAGAAACTTCATTGCCGACCGGGCCGGACCTTTCCCATTGGCCTTGATCATATGACGAACCATGACGTCCCATAAAGGCTCTTCACGAAGGGTTTGCTTAAGGAAATGGCCCCATTCCGCCTGGGTCACTTTGCCTTGATCCAGGCGTTCCAGAAGCATAACTGAGAGACGTTCCATCCAGTGGTCGGCAAACAGGTCGCCGGTTATCAATCGATCAATCAATTCTTTTCGCTTGTTCGGCGACTGGTCCTTGAGAAATGTTAAGACATCACCGGCAGTGGGGATGTTACCCGTCAGGTCGAGAGTAACGCGGCGCAGGAAAGTTGCATCGTCACAAACCCCGGAAAAGGAATGCCCCACAGCCTTTTCCCGGATCAACCCATCAATCCGTTCATGTAAAGGTGTATTCGCCTGTAGGGTTACGATGGCGAAAAGGTAGATTGAATTAAAGAAAGTTGAGCGCATGTATATCTATCATTAATATCCAAACCCAATCATTCCGGCTTGCAAGCAGTCAGTAAACAAAAACTCTTCGAGACAGAATTGAACCTGCAATTAACGGGATACAACTTCCCATAAACAATCCTATGTTTAACAATTCCACAGGTGTTGACATTTAAATACATGAATTAAATTATATGTATATGCCAAGTGAAAGAGGTAAAATTCTAGCCAGACTTGCCGACCGAAAGACAAGTCCGGATTCCCACGATCAACTGATTTCCTCGCTGAGGAATTGCAGTCATCAACTGGAACTGGAATTTGAACGTAAAAGCATGACGTTCAGCATGGGAGTCCCGGAAAAGTTTCTGGATGGACAAACCCTTAACGGAAAGGTGGATGGACAGGATGTGTCCATCCTCATACCAGAATCCGAGAAGGAAACAGCGGATAAAATTTCCCGCGGAGACATACTGGTAATTGATGCCCAATACCTAAGCTTCGACAAATTCTACCGGAAGGTAACGTTTACCGGCTCACTGGGAACGGCGCCCAAAAAGAAGGCAATAGAACCAGAAGGGGAAGCCCCCACCCCGCAACCCCGAGAGGAACCAACCAAGCCAACGAATGATCCGATAGAACCGCTAAAGGAAGCATCCGCAATCCCCATTGAATCCTCACAAAAACCCGAAAAGGCCAAGCCTGAGGAGGCCGAACCGATACCATCGGCGAAGATAGAAAAGCCAATTCCGACACCCAATAAGCCGGAACGAATCACAAAGGAATCATCTCCATCAACAGTCAACAGGGCAAAGGGTGAACTGGGGGTCTTCAACAACCCTGATTTCAACTCAAGCAGTCCGCCCGACTTCACAGGGAATATATCCAGTGCCCAAATCATATCGCTACTGGCGAGTAAAATCGGCAATTCAAAGGAAGATACAGCCAGGGTAATTGATGGTTTCTGGGACTATGTTGCAGACATCAAAAACCATTATAAAAAAAGCCGAAAATCATGGCTCCTTGTTATTCCACGAATTGGAAGTTTCAGGTTTTCCCATGGAAGGAGGGGCCAGAGAAAACTGTCGTTCATTATGAATCCCGAAAGAGCTGCGGGCAGGTACCGCGGTCCAAAAAGTTCATCGTGGACACAAAGATGGTCACCCAAGTCAAAAGATTTATCCGTGAGACGACGTATTTCCGTCTACGTTTCACAATATACCGGACTGCCGCTGCGTAATGTTGACGAGATTCTGAACTGGTTTATGGAAAGGCTTAATTATTACTGCTCCAGAGGTACCGTGATTAACTTTGCCCGTCGGGGCACACTCAGGAATCGCATCATAGCCGGACGCACCGCAATAAGTCCAAGGACAGGTGACACAATTACAATTCCAAGTCGTTCCCAATACGCGTTTCGTCCATCAAGCGGTTTCCTCAAGCGCCTGAATGCACCGGAACCACCGTTCCCGCACACTCCCAGGAAGAAAAGATTAAATCGAAAAAGGAATCGGCCAGCCCGCAGGAAGCAGGCTAAAACAGTTCCATTCAGCAAAGCGGAAGCCTACTGCACATATGCGATAGCAACAGTAATTGTCGCCATAATTTTTAGTGCAGGAATCAAAGGTTTCATTTTCAAGTCCGTAACCAAAGGTTTCTCGGAAGGTCTACCATACAGTGTGACATTGTTTTTTCACATATTTATCTGGCTATTCTTGGCCTGTTTCCTCCCGATAGCATTAATCTGCAAGGCAGCAGGATCAAGACTTGCGTACAAACTTACCCTAATTGCTTCCTTTCTTCTAACAATCGGCACAATATTCTCCAATTACTCATTATCGAGGTCGGGTTGGATCATCCTGTCCGGAATCCTCTTTTTTCTAACCCTTAGACAATTAATAATTCATCATTCGAGGTTAAATTCACCTATTTTTAAAACAGGTAAATTTAGCTTCTTCCCCTTTACAGGGATTTTTGGTGAGGATGACACCCCCATGCCTGTACATGGAATGGCAACAGTTTTGAGTATGCTCAATGGATGCCTAATGTTGGCCAGTGGATCAGTTAACAACGTGGTGAATGCCACCGCATGGGTGTTCACGATCATCACCCTTGCTCTCGCTATAAAGAAGGATAGCAAACAGTGAGAACCACGGAGACTCATTCAGTTATCGTTCAGGACATGGACATCTATCCTGAAGCGGATGCAGTCCCTCCGCCGTTAACCTCTGCAGACCTGGCCAAAAGCCTTCATTTGAGTGAGGAAAGATTGGTCTCCCTCCTTTCGTCTGCAGAAAAGTCCTACAATCGATTCCCTTTGAAATGTGGACGACGACGTCCCCGCTGGATCGAGGCCCCAAACCCTTTCCTTAAACACGTACAAAGGTGCCTGCTGGATAAAATCCTCTATACAGTTGTCCCCCACCCATCCGCACATGGGTTCCAACCGGGCAGATCCATTGTCAGCAATGCCCGAATGCACTCCTGTAGGGAATGGGTTCTATCCATGGATATGAAAGACTTTTTTCCAACCACGGATATTCACATGGTGGAAAAGATGCTGCAGGAACATTTCAATTTCACACAGGAAACCATCGAGGCCATCCTGCGGTTGACCTGCCGACGGAATGCCCTGCCACAAGGAGCACCGACCAGCCCCCACCTCGCAAATCTCGTGTTCATGGAAGGAGACAGGCGCTTGACGGCAATGGCCATCGAGCATGGCATGACCTACACCCGTTATGCCGACGACATGACATTTTCCGGCGACACACTCCCGGAGGACATCGAGGAACAGGTTGAATTAATCGCACAAGAAGCTGGTTACCGGATTTCCCGTCACAAGACCCGTCGCATGGGTCAACACCAATGCCAAAAAGTCACCGGACTGGTGGTCAACGAAGGGGTCAGACTACCCCGTGGTAAGCGAAGACGACTCAGGGCCATCCTTAATGATGTACGAAAAAACGGTATGGATGCCGCCCTGGCAAGAAGCGGGTTCAGGTCGGCAGATGAACTGTCCGGACACCTCGCCCTGGCGCGGATGGTTGGTACAGTTCAATAATTGGTCGCGGGGTTTTCAAGCCTACGTCCGGAGATTCCGTGACTGAGGCCAACTGCCATGTTGGCCGACTAAATCAGTCTCAATATGTACATATTGAGAATGACTTAGCAGTGACGGAATCGAGGAAACAATCGGCGAACCATGGCGGAACACCATAGCGTGTGCCCGATCCCATTGCTGGAAACGACAGTTTGACTGTAAGCTAGGTCCATTGAAAACCCCACGACGAGAATTATTGGTGATGGAATTCTGCACCTTGTCAACCGTTGATGAAATCTTAATTTTAAAAATTATACATTTTGCAGGAAAATACATTAACACAAACCACTCATGTATAAATTGATGTAATCCCACCGAAATCCATGAAATTGGCTAACAACAATTTAGTAATGATCAGGACTCGATCATACTGCCCCGGACGAAAATACTTCAAATCGACTCAGAAAAAGTTCCTCTTCTCAAGCCATTGATACTGGATTGCATAAAACAAGTCCCACAATGGAATCAAGGTAATGATCATGGCAAGCTCCCGAATCTTTTTGCCACTGTAATGCCTTTGACTATTATTTCGGGTTTGTTTATATCAATCGCACAGTGACAAGCAAATCAGGATATCGATCATAAATGACAGATCCATGGCAGAGACTGGAGAGCTGGTTCCCCGAAATCACGAAGGAAACATGGACCAAGCTTCATGCCTACGCAGAAATAATGAGGGAATGGAATCCCAAGGTAAATCTCATTTCCCGGAAAAACATTGAGGAATTCGAGGTTCGGCATCTCGCCCATTGCCTGACAGTGACAACCTTCCTGAAGCTGATGAACCGAACTACGGTACTGGATGTGGGAACCGGGGGCGGACTACCCGGGATTCCCATGGCAATCTGCTATCCTCAGGCAAATTTCACATTGATTGACTCCATAGGAAAGAAAATTGCAGTGGTCTCAGATATAACGGAAAGACTGGGGTTGCGAAATGTTAAAGTGATACGGGGACGGGTCGAGGAACTGCCAACGAAGCGAACGTATGACTTTGTGACCGGACGCGCCGTCACCGCCATTCCAAAATTCCATGAATGGGTGAGGAAAAAACTGAACAAGGGGCAACGGAACTCGATCCCCAATGGCATACTCTATTGGAAAGGGGGTGACTGGAAGGATGAACTGGAGGGCACCCGACTTCAACCAAACCGAATCTGGAATGCCGGCGAGATTCTACCTCAGGCTGGTTATGAGGAAAAATACATCCTCCATTTCAAAGCTTGAGGCGACTCAATGCTTGTCCAAATCCAAGGAGTTCGGGATATTTGAAAATTGAGAATTCGATCAATCGACAGATGAGAAAAAGCTTTTCATTGAAGCAGGTTTGGGCAGGGCTCGTCCTCTCCTGTACAGGGCTTTACTCGACCACCGGCGCTGCGCCCCCCCCTTCAGGAGAGCAAATTTATCGTAAACAGTGTGCAGAGTGCCATGGGGAAAAGGGTCAGGGAGTAAAGGGCGAGTACAAGGAACCACTGATCGGCGACTGGTCCCTACAAAAACTGACCAGCTATATCTCAAAAAACATGCCCGAGGAAAACCCGAAGCTTTGCGTTGGGGAGGATGCAAACCGGGTCGCCAAATATCTATTTGGTAGTTTCTATTCCCCGGCGGCGCGGGCCAAGATCACATTGACCCGCCTCACAAATCGACAATACAGGGAGTCTGTCGCAGATCTTTTTAGAATGGCATCGGACGAACCCAAGAACAGGGAACCCGGTCTCAAGGCATCCTATTTCGATTCCAAGGGCATGAACAAGAAGGATTCCATTAAGCACAAGCGGGTGGATCCACGAATCGACTTTGAGTTCGGGGCAGGCTCCCCGATTGAGGGTATCAAGGCCGAACAGTTCTCCATTGCATGGGAGGGTTCACTGCGAACCCGGGAAACGGGATTCCATGAATTTCGCGTGACCACTCCAAACGGTGCCAGGCTTTACGTTAACGTAAACCTGAAGGAGGGGGACAAGAATTATCGGGACGATGCCAGCAAGGAGAGCCAGCACCCATTGATTGATGCCTGGGTGAGCTCCGGGAACAAGACAAGGACGGAAACTGCCCGCCTTTTCCTGCTGGGAGGGCGTGACTACCCCATCCGCCTCGACTATTTCAAGTACAAGGAGAAGACGGGATCCATACGCCTGGAGTGGTTGCCTCCCGGTGGGGCATGGGCGGTACCCGGCGAATATGATTTTTCAACCCACATGCCAGGCCGACAACTGGTCGTCCAGACCCCTTTTCCACCGGATGATCGAAGTCTTGGGTATGAACGGGGATCGGACATTTCAAGGGAGTGGCTGGAAGCAACGACCCTTGCCGCCGTTGAGGTTGCCAACCAGGTCGACCAAAGTCTCGGCGTCCTCACCGGGGCAAGGGCAAAGGATGCGGACAAGGTCAAACGATTGAAGCATTTTTCAAAGTCAGTGCTGGAACGAGCATTTCGCCGTCCCTTGA
>Ga0209660_1001487_pt1 | contig 12305 bp, 9 predicted proteins | sample SaaInlV_100m_DNA_2_FD_184659 | JGI IMG/M metagenome (GOLD analysis project Ga0209660, IMG submission 184659) | Marine microbial communities from expanding oxygen minimum zones in the Saanich Inlet - SI072_LV_100m_DNA (SPAdes) (version 2) | ecosystem: Environmental > Aquatic > Marine > Intertidal... | reverse complement strand
GCGTCATCTCAACCGCCTGCTGAATCAACTGCGACTGACCACCAACCGTCTCAAAAGTAACTGCCACTCCATCCCCACCGGTGGCTGCCAAAACAGCCGAAACAACATCCCCCTTCGCCGTCACAACTCCCACATCAGCCGAATTCGCAGCGATCGCCAACTCGACCGACTGCTCACGAGTCCCAATCAAAATAACTTGCGAAACATGATTCGCCTTCAAAACCTGCCCCAACGCCAAAGCAATCGCACCGGCCCCGATAATCGCCACGCTCTGCCCCGCAACATCCGGCACCCGATTCATCGCATGCACCCCGCACGCATAGCAATCAACTAACGCAGCAGCGTCAAAAGAAACATCGTCAGGAAGAACCGTCACATTCTCAGAAACACAAACGTCATACTGCGAAAAACCGTGACTCCCCTGTCGAACGCCATGCCGCATTCCTCGATCTACACAAAGGTGATACTGACCATCTAGGCACAACCGGCACTCGCCACATCCCAACAAATGCTCAGCCTCAATACCAACGCGCTGACCAACCTCTAACCCCGTCACACCCTCGCCCAAGCCAGCAATCACCCCAGCAAGCTCGTGACCCTGCTGCCAACGAACGTCGTCCCGAACACGATGACCCCGATAGTTGTGCAAATCGCTCCCGCAAATACCCGCCGACATCACCTTGAAAAGAACCTCACCAGTCCCGGGCGTCGGAATCTCCTCCTGAACAACCCGAATGTCCTTACCACCATAAAAATAAGCCGTCTTCATATTTGGCAACTCGTACAAACTCCCAATCTGTCATTGCGAGAAGGAACGACGCGGCAATCAACGTCCACTGCCAACGCAACTTCCTAATCGGCCACCATCGAACCATTTCAACCTGAATTCATTTTCAGGATATATCGTCCATCTCGAACAATCCGTCTTGCCAAATACAACGTCCAAGCCATCATCCTGAGCCCTGTCAAAGGGTCACGAAGCGCCCAAGTACGACCTCTCGCTACTTCCCGTGAGCTCGCGACCAAGCAGCGTAAATCTTCTCTGTCTCCTCATTAAACGGATAAAAGAACTTCGGAGAAATTCCCTCCCTCTGCGTATGCCACAAAATCGCGGCCTCAATCTGATCGTGATGAACACACTCGTCGTAAATCTCATCAGCCAACTGAGCCGGAAGCACAACCACCCCATCCTCATCACCAAGAATCACATCTCCCGGCCAAACCAACACACCCCCACACTGAACTGGCTCATTCACCTCGTACGGCAACACATTCGGCTCGCCGATCGTCGGAGTACTGCCCCCGCCATAAACCGGATACCCGTACTCAGCAACCTTATGACCGTCCCTAACGCCACCATCAGTAACTAATCCAGCTGCTTTTTGCGACAAAATTCTAGAAAACACAACATCGCCACCCGTCGAAGTCATACTCTCGCCCATGCAATCAGCAACCAAGCAATCACCCGGCGTCAAAGCCTCAAGAGCATCCCAGCGCGGCGTCTCGTTAAACCCCTCACCATGCCCACCACGAGTCACATGCTCCTGCAAATCAGGACGTGAAGGCAGATATCGAAGAGTCACAGCCCGCCCAACCAAACGACGACCTGGAGCCAAACTGTGTACACCATTCATGAAAACCTTTAAATATCCACGCTTCGCCAGCGCGCCAAGCACAGTAGCGTTCGAAACGCCCTCATACTTCTTCAAAACATCATCTGAAACTCTGACTGCAACATCAACCAACGGCCGAACTCCTAAATATAAAAAGCGATCACAGCGAAACTATCCAACCCAAACACCGGCGCAGTATAACTGCCACCGAAACCGAACGACCCAACTGAACTACAATCCCACCGACTGTCATTACGAGAAATCCGATAACACCTGCCCTGAGCAACGCCAAGCCGAGTAATCTGACGACAATGGAATCTAACGCCTCCTTTCGAATGGAAGGGGGCATGGGTAGGAGAACTGCGACGCGGAGCCAAGTCGTTCGACGACGAGCGCGACTAAAGCCTAACGCCAGCCCCGAACCCCGCTTACTACCGATAACATCAAAGCCACAAAATACCGCAGCCAATAGAACCCAACAAATAGCACCCCATGAAAATTTACTGGAACACACTGAATCCGAGAATCCGCAGCCTCATCGTATTCATCGCTGCATTCGTCTTAACCCAAATTGGATTCTTCATAGCCGACGGAGCAATCCAACAGATCGACATCCTATTCGGCATCTACGTCGGCGCATTCGTCGTCTACTTCCTCGCACGCTGGGGCTTCTTCTCACTTCGAGTCGCACTCGTCCTGCCGAACCAAGAACTCACAACTTACGAAAAATACCGAAAAAACCCAGGCAAACGCCGCCTTGGACCTGCCGAACCAGCCGAATTCATCGACCCTGATGATGCTGACGAAGAACTCCTACCTGACGATCGAGTAATCGGCGTCTTTTACAACGGCGAAGCGGCCGCATACCCGCTTGCAGCAATCGGTGTCCGTGAAATATCCAATGAAGAATACGACAACACACCACTCATAGTCTCCTGGTCGCCGGTCACCTACTCGGCACGAGCGTTCATTGCGAACGCAAATAACCGAGCGCTCACGCTTAATCGACATACCCACACCGTTCTCAATTCACCGGTACTACCCGAAAATTCGGGAAGCGAGTTCGTGCAATTCATTGGGCAAGCCATTTCAGGCGAATTAGCAGGTTGGACCCTTGAACAAATCCCCGTACTCACAACCACGTGGGCCGCATGGAAAGAAGCACATCCCGACACGGAAGTAATGTCGACTGAAGGCGGACCCGAAACCGACATGTTTGAACGCTACTACGCCAACGATCGCAACGGCATACACAGCTTAAACCCATCCGACAAACGTCTTCACGGCAAGGACGTTGTGCTAGGACTCGACCTAAAAGGTGAAGCTAAAGCGTACTCATACACCGCCCTAATTGAACAACCACTCGTCGAGGAAACTCTCGGACGACAACCAATAATAGTGCTCCACGAACGATCATCCGCAACTGCAGTCGCCTTCTCACGAATCGTCCACGGACGAACGCTCAGCTTCAAAGGCAAATCCAAAAACCCACATCGACGATCCGCCGAAGTAACAGCCTCCGGCGAAGGCGAACGACCCAACTATGAACCGTGGCTCATCGAAGATACCCAAACAGGCTCAACATGGCGTGCCGTCAGTGGCGAATGCATCGAAGGCGAACTCAAAGGAAGCCGACTCGAAATGCTCCCCGGAATGACCGGATTCTGGTACGCATGGTCTCGCTTCTATCCAGCCGCTGACCTATTCGGAACCTTAGCTGAATCACCAGAATAACCGCGAAGGTTGTAAAAGTTAATGTCTTATCGAGCCAGTCAGAATCACTCAACAGCGACTAACGCCGCAGATTTGCGCTTCCAGACGTAAGGTCTAGTGTAGGAGACTGCGACGCGTGAGTGAGTCGTCCGACGACGATCGAACCTAACGAGAATTACGACGCGTAGCCAAATCATCCGACTACGAGCGCGACTAACCCCATGTCACCCACCACCCAAGAAAACGTCACACCCGGCATTACCGGCATCGTCCTCGGAGGAGGACGCTCTAGGCGAATGGGCGGATCACAATCAAAGCTATTAATCCATATCGGCGGCAAACTCATCCTAGCGCGAATCGCCGACACGCTAAAAATGGTCTGCTCTGAACTCGTACTGGTAGTACGACTAGATCAAGACGACGATGTACCCGACCTTGGCATCGCCCTCAACATGCACGTCGTAACCGACACCAGCCCATACGAAGGCCCCTTGGCAGGCATCCATGCCGGGCTAAAAGCATCAACCAAGCCGCTCAGCTTCGTAGTCGCCGGCGACCATCCGTTCATATCTCGAAACCTCGTGACCGCAATGGCAGCAACCGCAAGCACCGACGGCCCAGAAAATCTCTCTGCAGTAGTTCCACGAACTGATGGCATCCTCAACCCGCTCCACGCGGTCTACCCTCGTGAACAATGGATCCCTTATTTCGCCCACGCAATGTCTAAAGGGGAATCGTCCCCTCGCCGTGTGATCGAAAAAGCCGTGGGCACCGACTACCCACCAGTCACCATCTTCACCGATGAAGACCTCGAACGAACCGATCCCCGGCGCATCAGCCTCCACGACATCGACACCCCCGAAAATCTCAACGCAGCAAGAAAAATCTCCGAGTCCCGAAAATTCACTCCCCGTCACCATTCTTTAGGCTGAAGGGTAGACAGATTCAGGCGTCGTTACTGTTTGGTTAGTCGCGGTCTCTCCCTTTTCGGATGAACGGATAGGGCAGAATAAAAGCGACGCTGAGCCAAGTAGGTTCGATGACGACCGCAGCTAACGACCTTCAATGCGCTACCAAGCCGTCCGGCGACACCTCGAGCTAATCACACTAGTACCTAAGCGCTTCGCTCGGCTTAATCTTGGAAGCCTGTTTGGCCGGAATAAACGTCGTGACCAATGAGAACACCACAGCGACCAGTACTATAACCGTCACATTAAGCCATGGAATAGAATATGTTAATCCATCAGCTTCAGCGCTGATCGAACGGAAAATATTCCAACCAGTCCACGCCCCCAAGCCAATTCCAATAGCCGACCCAAGAATCGCAACAACAGCTGATTCCATCAAAAACTGAACCTGAATCATTCGCCCCTTATAACCCAAGGCCCGCATCATTCCAATCGACTGCCTGCGCTCAACAACTGCTCTGAATGAAACGACACCAAGCGCAGCAACACCGACCAACAAGCCAAGGCCCATAAAGCCCTGAAACAGTTGGTTGAACGCATTATTTTGCGACTGGTTCTCCGCAATGTCAGCAAAAGTAGAAGTAGCAGTCATACTATGCTCTATGAACACAGTCTCCAAAAGCCTAATAATATCTTCGGCACGTGAAGCATCAGCAAGTTTGAACTTGTAATCGACAAATCGAACCGGTTTATTAGAAAGCTCGTCGAGAATACCAGGATTCATATAAATATCCGACGTTCCGAATTCAAACGAATCAGCAAACTGATGTAGTACACCAATCACTTTGCGATCCACGGAATCCCCAATGTTCTGTCCAATCGGAGGGCGAATCGTAATATCAATGCCGGTAATCTCCCCGGGTTCAGTCGATTTAATGCCCTTGATACCAAACGTAGGACCAGAACCAGGTTCTCCATCTCCACCGAATCCGCCGGTCTCGATCATCGCCCCGTTTACGACGGCCAACGTTGAATCGGCAGCTACTGCTGCCCAAATTTCGGCGGATGTTGAACCGTAAGCAGGATCCCAATGGGTCAATTCAAACACGTTGTTCGTGAGCCATACGGTATCTGAAGCACGGACTCTCGCGCCCTTAAAAGTCAGTTCACCAGTTCCATCCTGCCGTGCTTCGACAGGTAAGCTGGCCTGTCTACTAATCACAGTAAAATCAGTTTTTGAGAGCTTTCCGGCACTCTCACTAATTACCGCCTCGACATCATCAATCGGCAACTCAGGATCGATCTGAGCGCGAATATCAAATCCTCCTGAAACAAGCTCAGGCTCATCTGCAATCGCATTACCGAGATTCGTAAGAATCGCAAAAATCATCATGGTGAAAATCACCAACGAGAACATCGCTAGAGTTAGTCCGGTCCTGAATCGTGCCGCCATCGGATACGCAATAGCCATCTTCACAACCGGACGCAAGCTACCGAATCGACCGATCATCTTGGATGTAACCCAAACGATATAGTCAGCGTTGTACATCACAACCCAAACGGCAGCGGCGACCAGAGATACGCCGGAAAGTAAGAACATCTCAGGTCCGCCGCTCAGTATGCCAGTAAAACCTTCCAAAGCATCGAACGGTAATCCCCAGAAGATCAACAATCCAATACCTATCGAAGTCATCGAAACCCGCTTCTGGGACTCCTCGCGATAACCACGCTGATCTAACAACCTACGCAATACCAAACCCGCGCCAATAATTACCAAAGTAGTTCCAGTAGAGAACACTGCAGCATTACCAATACCGAAATCTTTAATCCCATTATCAGAATCGAATCCAAGCAACGCCAAAGCTACACCGACGGGCAAAAATGGCCAACCAGAAGCCAACCACGGCTGAACAAACTTAAACATCTTCCATAAGAAAATCACAAACCAGTAAACGATCATCGTAGTTATAGCCTGAGAGACTACGGAATCTTCGATATCTGACGGAATAATTGCTCTAACATTCTGGAAGATCACCAACAACCACAACATACCTAATACCAGTGGAACCTTCCATCCGAAACCAGTTTTACGACGTCGCCACACATCAAAGAACTGTGTCAACGGACCACCGAACCAACGTAATGCCGTCTTGAATCGTTTACCGGTACTAGGAATCTCATCCTGAATGAACTCCTGTCCGAGACCACGAATTGCAACAACAATATTTAGCTTGCTGACACGGTAAGAAGACACAGCAACGGTAATAGCGGTTAGGACTAATCCGAATGAGAAAGCTAGGACCATCGACTGCAAAGTCACGTTATAAGTGAAACTGAACCCATCATCTTCAGGAACCAACCCGGACATAATGCCCACAAGTGCAACAGAAGCTAGAAGGCCCAGTGCTGTTCCGAGCAACGCCGCACCTATCGAATAAACAATCCCTTCGTACGCGAACATCTGCACCAGATGTCTGCGTTTCATTCCGACAGCCCGAACGATACCCATCTCTGTAGTACGAGCGGCAGCCAACATTACAAAAACAAGGAAGATTAACAACAAACCGACAATTATCGAGAATGATCCAAAAATACTGAATAACGCTATGATGAATCCGCCCACCAGTTCGGCTAGAGCCAGACCTTGATTCTTGATCGCCGCCACCTCCAACTCCACCAATTGCGATGACGTAATCAGCAACGACTGAGCCAGTTCAGGATCGCCAACCTCCTCGACCACACCGATGACAACAGCCAGAGTAATCGTATTGGCGATCGCTAATCTGAATTCGTCCGTCTGGACGTCATTTTCAAGTTGATCGATCAGTTCAGTAAGGGTGTCGCTCCCAAACGGACCGCTATAAGAAAAACCACCGTCTAGTTTGGCCTGAAGAGCCTCAATAATTACCGGTGATTTCAAAGCATCAAATAATATGCGGGACGCTTCACTGTCTATAAACAGCAACTTAAGGTCTTCTGCAAGATCGTCTGAATCTTCTTCGTCAACTCTCAAGCCACCGTCTACCGACACCTCAATCATGTTGTACTGATCTTCACGATCAAGCACACGCTGCAACGTATCTATGGAAAATAACGCAGCCGATCGCATACCCTCACTACCACCAGCAAGCCCTTGATCCTCGACAATGTCGATAACCCGATAAACACGACGCCCTGAAGGTGCAACCAAAGTAATGTTGTCACCGATCTCGGCTACGAGGTTTTTGGCCAATGTTCGATTTATAACGGTCGTGCCATTACGTAATCCACTTAAATCAGCAGGATCACCATCGACACTCTTCAAACTGTCAAAGCCATTCAAAGAAACAAGATCTACACCAACGACTGAAGTTCCGGCAACAGTCTTATCTGTCAACTCGTTCAATACGGGGAGGTTCTCTCGTATCAACGGCATAACGCCATCTACACGCTCGTCATCCACAACCGCTTGACGAACACGATCAGCAAGAGACGCATCAAAATATGCTTCACCAAAGCGTGAAGCGACCGGCGACATAAGACGAACATCGGTCTCACCAACCGAATCTAGTACAGAAGATCGAATCGAACTCGATACGGAATCGCCAATCGCCAGCGCCGACATGATAATCGTTGTACTAAGCATCAACCCAATCACAATTAAAATCGATTGAGCCTTACGACGCGGAATATTCCTCAACGCTAGCTTCAACAACACCTTGTTACGAAGCGCAAGTAAAAATACTGCTAGAAGAACAACAATCGTCCCCCCGGACAAAATACCCGCAAGAACGTTCATCTCTACACCAAAGAGCTTTTCCAATTCACTAGCTCCTTAGGAATCCGACAAATCAGATGTTGCGGTAGTGGCGCCAGAATCCACACTCGAAACCGAAGAAAAATCACCAGTATCATCACTCGTAGACACAACAATTCCGTCGCTCATTCTCACGATTCGATCAGTCATTCCACCAACATCCTCTGAGTGAGTCACTAGAACGAATGTCTGTCCTTCCTCTTTATTCAACCGAACAAGCAATTCCATAATCTCGGAAGCGTTTGTTGAATCGAGGTTTCCAGTCGGTTCATCAGCCCACACAATCGCCGGATCGTTCGCAAGTGCACGAGCAATCGCTACACGCTGCTGTTGTCCGCCAGAAAGTTCGGCCGGAAGATGATCAATTCGGTCACCTAATCCCACCAAGTCCAGCTTCTCGACAGCCTTCTTGCGAGCAACCCTCTGAGAATTTCCCGCAAGAACCAGCGGAAGCTCAACGTTTTCCTGAGCACTCAACACTGGCAACAAGTTGTATGCCTGGAATACAAATCCCATTGAACTCGCCCGATAATCGCTCAACGCATCATCCGACATCGTTCGCAACAATTGACCCGCAATGCTCACATCGCCAGAATCAATCGAATCCAAACCTGAGATGCAATTCAGCAATGTCGTTTTTCCAGACCCGCTCGGCCCCATCACAGCAACCATTTCACCCTGACTAACCTCGAACGTAACGTCGTTCAAGGCATGCACTACAACATCACGTGATCGATATGTCTTCACAACATTCGTTGCTGAAATAATCGGCAAGTTTTCCATCAACGATTCTCCATAGACCCATTTGAATTCAATAAGTATTGGTCATTATTTACGGCTGATTTAATGACTTTAATCATCCTATCTCTTCTAATTCTAGTATGTAGAAATAATGTGCTATATATTCTACATTTCAAGTTTGTATATATTGTGTAGAAGCCTGATTCTCTAGCAAGATGTTTTAGGCGTGTAGATAAATTTGGTAGAACATCACGTTCTAGGAGCACAAATGACTCGATTGATCCTAATTCGACACGGCGAAACCAACTGGAACGTTGAACGCCGTAAACAAGGTAGAAACGATCAGCCACTAAATGAGAAGGGTTCAATCCAAGCAGCTCTAGCTGCCCAATATGTGAAATCTGCCTACAATGTGAAAAAAGTCTGGACATCCCCGCTCCAACGCTGTGCAAACACCGCTGCACTATTCGAAATGGCGGTATTAACATCCGACCACCTACTCGAAATCGACTTCGGCGAGTGGGAAGGCATGCTCTCCTCCGACATAGAAAAGAACTACGCCCATCTGATAAACGGCGACGTCGATAAATCGGATCCACCCGGCGGTGAGAAACGAAAGAATTTGCCTGTCCGTGCCCACAACTGGATAGATGAATCCAACATCGCAAATGAAGACTGTGACGTCGTACTTGTCGGACATGGAGGTTCGATGAAAGGTCTACTTGTCGCGCTATTGAACCTACCCGATGAAGCGATGAACAACCTCACAATCGACAACTGCTCCGTTACAGTCATAAATATCAACCCAAACCCCAAAATTCCCAACCAACTAGTCACCCTAAACCAGACCGCCCACCTAACTTCCGCCAACGGTTCCTAACTGTCATTGAGAGAAGCCTTGCCTGATGTGGCATGGCAGGTGTCATCTGACGAATCTTTGTTCAGTACGGTGTATAAATAGCGCCAACTAACGCCCACGCGCTAACTCAAACAACAACGTAGATTCTGGAATCTCTCCAAACTTTTCTACTAACCCACGTCGTAATCCAGCAGCGATACCGTCCGTGTAATCGGAAACTTCTGAATCAACACTATCGCCCAGAACTTTAGAAGGCTCAATAACAATCACCTCATCAGCCGACAACGCAGCCATCACATTACGAACGTTATTCATGCCAACTGCCATCGGCAACAACACAACGTGATCAGCCGCCTTAACCAACGCCAGATGAGAATCGTGCTGCTCGTCAGTAATGCTGGCAAACGGAGGTGCAGCAACATACTCCAACCCGAGCCGTTCTGAAGCCTCACGATCGGAATCACCGGTACCTAAAACCCCAACTGTCACCTCATAACCACTAACCCTAAGCTGGTGCATCAGTTCACGGCCACTTCCAGCTCCACAGATCAAATGAACCGTTCGCCCCATTCCGACCAAAGTCTCACTAGACGAGCCATCAGTACCAAGAATCAGGACATGAGGCTTTCCGGTAACCGGATCCGGTTCCACCAATCCCTCAACACCAAAAGCAGTTCGTAAATTACTAGGAGTCAAAACCTCCCAAGGTGTTCCCTCAGCAAGCTTCTTTCCTTCATGCAAGACAACCAATCGATCACAAAAACGAGCTGCCAATGAAAGATCATGCAAAATCACGACCGCCCCAGTATTTCGTTCTCTCGTCTCTTCTCTAACCAAATTCATTGTCAAAATTTGGTGACGCAAATCCAATGAAGCTGTCGGCTCATCCATCAATAAAACATCAGCCTGTTGAACCAACACCCTCGCCAAAACGACCCGCTGTCGCTCTCCACCCGAAAGCGTATCCAGCTTCCGATTCACAAACTCCGTTGTCGAAGTCCGTTCCATAGCCGCCCAAGCCAAATCATGATCACCTGATCCTTCAAGCTCGAATCGACCTAAGTGCGGATATCGACCCATCAACACCGATTCAAAAGCAGTAAACGGGTGACTCTCTGCGGACTGTGGCATGTAAGCGACCTTGCGAGCCCAATTCCGCCGAGATGCTCCGTCCCCAGACGAATCAAACACAACGCCGTCGACGACCACCCCGCCCGAATCAGGATCAAGCAACCCTGCCAAAGTCCGTACCAAAGTCGTTTTTCCACTCCCGTTAGCCCCTACAACACCAACAACCTCACCTCGACTCACAGACAACGAAACCGAATCAACAATCAGTCGCCCATCAATTCGCGTCGAAATCCCACGAACTTCAAGCACACGCCGATCAGTGGTCGCCCTGTAGGCAACCTCTGATTCGCTATTGTCAAATCTCAAACCACTCAAAACAACCACCTATGAAACGAACCGATCAACTGACCCCATGAATTCATTTTCCGGCCCAAACCACCAACGGAATTGGCCTTATAAAGCACAGAACTCCAACATCTCATGATCAACGTCGCAGCCAACAGTCAATCCTCTTCGATACAGATGGGGTAGGAGATCACTACAGGAGACAGAGTAGTCCGATGGCGTGTGCGGGCTAACGCAATCATGCATAGCCTTCCTCTACTCACCGAATTGCGAAAACTCCTCAAACACCACACCTGAAAAGTGCGAAGGAAACAGCAACGTAGCCAAACCCTCAATACCCCTAACATTCCAATGCGAAAGAGTCGTGTGATACCTCGGCGGAACATAGTAAATCTCACCATTCTTCACCGCATGGACCTCAGCCAAAGCCGCAGTCGACGACAACTCCGCAATGAATGTGTTCGCACCGTCTAACGGCTGAGGAACGATAATCACATCAGGATTAATCGCAGCTATCGACTCAATACTCACCTGCTGATGACCCTCTATGCCTGCATCGGCGGCAGCATTAATTCCACCAGCCTGCTCTATAATTCCGCCCTCGGTAGACCCTGAACCTGCAGTAAAAGCCGAAGTCCATTTCGAAACTGAAAGCACCCGAGGCTGCTTGTTTGAAACCAAAACATCGGAGATGAACTGCATCCGAGCGATAAGCTCATCCGCAAGCTCAATCGCCTCCGCCTCCGCGCCAATCAAATAGCCCATCAGCAATATATTGGGAACATTGCCAAGCGCCGAATCCTCTAGCGCAGCTCGAGCAATCGGAATCCCAGCCCCAGTCATCAACGCCACCGTATCGGCGTTCGTAAATCTAGAAGCAATAATAACTTCGGGCTTCAAAGCCAAAACTTCCTCAGGATCAAATCCAATCATCAGTGCGTCAGAAGATAACTCCGCAATGTTCGACTGCTCTTCATCTACAAAGAAACTGTAAACAGCAGTCAATCGATCGAAATCAACTAGCGCTGCAAGAATCTCTGAATGACCCAGCGACAACGAATGAATCCTCATCGGAGGCGTATCTAACGTAATCACACCCTCAGAAGTCTCAACGCTTCGAGGCCATCCAAAGTTTGTTGGATCAACAATTCCATCAACATCCGCAAATCGTGACTCATCAAATGCCACAACAGGCTCACTCGTCTCAACCGGAGCCGGAGCCGCAGTCGCAGTCGGAGTCGGAGTCGGAGTCGGAGTTG
>Ga0209660_1001475_pt1 | contig 12360 bp, 11 predicted proteins | sample SaaInlV_100m_DNA_2_FD_184659 | JGI IMG/M metagenome (GOLD analysis project Ga0209660, IMG submission 184659) | Marine microbial communities from expanding oxygen minimum zones in the Saanich Inlet - SI072_LV_100m_DNA (SPAdes) (version 2) | ecosystem: Environmental > Aquatic > Marine > Intertidal... | reverse complement strand
CATTTGTCCCGGAGGGTTACGACTGTCTGTCGGTACGCGAACAGGTTGGGGGTTCCATTGTTGCTAGGAGTTTGCTTTTTGCGTGGGGAGCTTGAGGGCGCCGTTGAAGGGATCGGAGATGGGGAGAAAGGGTGTTGATAGCAGGGTAAGGGTTACTTGCGAGCTGGGTGACCGACGATGCCTCATGGGCCTTCACGGGACACTGGTCTCAAATCCTTCTCAGGGGGCGATTTTAAAACGCCAGAGCAGCAGGGAGCCGGGGCCTGAGGCTTTGGCGTCCCATCCAGGATTGAACCAGTTGCTGGCCACAAATAATTCTAGGGGTGTGATTACGGAACCCTGGAGCGGGTTGGGAACAAAGAGGTAGTACGAGGCCTGGTAGCCACGTCCGACCGGATCGGCGCCCGGCAGATACTTTCGGGTGACTGTGGCGCCGCCTAGAATGTCACCTTCCCAGATCGCCAGCCGGCCCATGCTGGGGTTATTGACGAACACAGAGTAATTCTTGGTGCCCGGGAACCACTTCCCCGTGTTTGCCCAGCTGTGCTCGGTTTTTAAGGAGGCCAGCAGCCGCAACTTTCTCCCGCTCACCGTGTACCCCCAAAACTCGTGACGGCAGTCCTTACGATCCTTGGGCAGCTTGTTGTAGTACACGATCAGCCGGTCCGAGTCGGCCGGGTCGGGACGCAGGTCGAGGGAAAAGTATTGACCGTCCGCTTCGGCGGGTAAGTCTTGCCGATGGACCAGCTTGCCATCCCAATCAAGGTGTAAGAGCCGAGTCTTAAGCCGCTCGGCGTGATCCCAAATCTGGCCGACGACGATGATCCCCTTCTCTGTAACAGCGATCTGCGGATAGAACAGGCTCATCGGCTCCGCATAAGAAACGGGTTTCCGGAAAACAAAATCGGCACCTTTCCGCTCGCCGATAAAGATCACCGGTGTATTGAAGCGCACACTGCCGTCGTCGGAAATCGCCAGAATGACCAACGCCATTCGCTTGCCCTGGGGGCCAATGCCCACATTCATCCTCAGATGGAAATCCCCGTAGGGCTTAGTCGGGATCAGCGAGCTTCTGTTTACCAAGGTGGTGATATTCTCCGGCTTGTCGCTGCGATAGTAGCGGATCTTGCCGGGCCCATAGTTTTTCTGGTTTTCTTTTTTGGTCACGCCTACAAAGACATGCAGATACCCGTCCGGCGTACGAATCATCTGCGGCTGATTGCAGGCCTTCAGCTTGTCGTCCTCGAGGCGAATCCGAGTCACCGCCGACGGCAGTGTGGAACCGGGGGTCGGATGTTGCCCGATGAGGAAGGTCGGGGATCCTTTTTCCTTGTCATGGGGCCTTGCCGACCAGAAGAGGCCGCGCTTGCCTTGAAGCAGGTAGCCATAGGTTTGCCCGCCCCATTGATCGCGAATGTTCGCGTGTAAAACTGTGGGACCGTCCAGCAGACGAACATCCTGGGCATCAAGGTGCGGAGCACTGTCGCTAAACACAATTAATGCAACGAGAATGGTTGCTGTTTGGAAGTTCATCTTAACCTCGTAAGCTTCTCCAGTTCCTTCGGAACCTCGGCCAGTAGATTGTTAGAGAGAGACAAAACAATTGAATTCTCCAAGTCCGCCTTGGTGAGTTCGCCAGTGGGTTTCTTGAGTTGAAGCCGAATCTTCTGCTCAATCCTGATGTTATTAGGGTCGCTTAGATCAGAGACCCACGAGGTCGTTCCACACCCCACCAACGCCATAGCCATAATCAATAAAAGGGTTGCTTTCATACGCCACACCCTACGCCTCCCGCCACGCCTGTTCAAGTTAATCCCCCCAATCCAATCTTGGCCGAGGAAGCTATGCGTGACGATTTCGATAAAATCTTTGCGATGATGGAGAAAGAATTGGGAAATCCAGAGGCATCCGAGCACTCAAAGTAGTCATTCTCAAGGGCGGCTTTTTGCGTCGCGACAATGATCATTAAGAGCGCCGACAACGCGAGAACACAACCCATCACTGCAGGGCAATTGCAAGTTGTCGTTGCCCCACTCCCAAATCCTTTAATGGTACTCCTCGTCGAGGTATGGGGAAGTAGTGAAAATTACCGCGCTCCGCATCTTGAAAGAGCAACTGGCATTTGACCTTTGCCTTATTGTCTGTGTCGATTCCAGCTAGAAATCGTTGTGCCGTTTCCGCAAGCTCCTTTGCGATTTCAGGTGAGTCAATGGCATTGGGGTTTTGTTCAATCGTAGACGTTCCAGTGCTTGCCTCCTTACTTGATCTTTTTAGCTCGTCGGCGACGATGACCGGGGAAACGCAGCCAAAGATCATGGGCAGGAACAAGATCATTGTTAGCGCCAATGATTTCGTGTTTGTTGAAGTCTTCATCGTGATGTGGTCGGGCAGTTGATCATTTTACGGATCATGGTCTTGGAAGCCACTGGATGCAATCGACAATCAGGGATCCGTCCGTATTCTTGTTGCTGATGGTGACTGAAGCGGGCAATTACAGGAAAGGAAAGAGTCACTCGCCTTTGGGCTTCGGACGACGCAGTTTTTTGAATATCCCGCGGACAAATTTGGCCGGCAGGGCGTAGGTCGTGACACGATCCACCCTGGCAACGTTTATTCCCAAGGCTTTGCCGTCCAGGTTCAGGACAGGCCCTCCCATGGCAGTGGGAGGCAGGGACACGTCGTGCTGTATAACCATGGGGAAATTGTCTTTGCGCTTGGAAACGGGGCCGCTCATCCTGGCGTTACGATCCAGCATCTGAAAGGCCACGGAGCGGTGACCCAAAGTCACACGAAAAGAAAGCAGGCTTTCACCGCGTTTCACTTGAATATCTACGATTTCTCCGGGATCGTTGGCCCCGACCAACTCGATCACTTTCTCTCGAGCGGTAACTTTTTGGCCTTCCACGCTTGTTATGATGTCAGCATTCTCAAGTCCTGCGGTCGCTCCAGCAGAGCGAGGCATAATACGTTGGATCATGACGCCACCCATTTCCTCGCCGTCTCGGCCAAGGATCACTCCGATTACCCCACCGATCCTGTCGATGGGTCTGCTTTTGGCTCCGATCACGCCGACCTTCAGTCTTTTTAGTGTGGGGTCAGCTGAAACCAACCATGAACCTTCGCCGGGGTCATTGCCCTCCGACCAGGTAACAGGTGAGAGGTCTTTGGCTCGCTTCATCTTGAGTAGTGCCAAGTCTGTTTCCTTGTCTATACCCATGGTCCGTATCTTGTAACTGGTGCCATCGGCCAGGGTTGCCTCTTGAACCCCGATGGAAGAACTGGCTTTGGTTATGACGTGACCCTTACTGGTTATGATCGTGCCCAAGGCAAGGGTGCGTCCCTTGCTGACGAGCCGTACGGTGGACCTGAAACCCGCTTTTGAAGCCTCCTCAAATGCGTCCAAGGTTTCCCTGCCGTTTCTACGCTCTTCAACGGGCAGAAGATCGATGGCCTGCAGGTGAGTCAGCGATGGAATGAAAAGGAACAGGCAAACCATTGGCAGTTGATTAAAAAGTCTCTGTAGGGGAGTCTGCATACTTATTCGGGTCGTTTGCCTAATTTGAGGGTGATGGTTAGTTCTTTCTTTCCCCGCCTTAGGTCAATCACAACTTCATCATCCGGTTCCCGGGAACCAACCACGATGAAAAGTTCTTCCTGGCTATCAATCGGTTCTCCATCGATTGCGATTATGACATCCGCCTCAAGAATACCCCCTTTGTCCGCGGCGGATTCCTTGACCAAATCCAAAATTTTCAAGCCTTCCTCGGTTTCTTCCGTGCCTACACCCAGAAAGCCTCCCTTTTGCAGATCCCTGCGGGAAATCATTTGGCCTTCCTTAAAGAGATCCCAGTGCTCGTGGTAGCTTTCAATCGGCGCGTGGAAATTCGCATCATCGGTCATGGCTATCCGGCTGTGTATGCCGATCACTTCACCATCAAGGTTGAACAATGGGCCTCCAGAATCTCCGCCCAGCAAGCGGCAATCCGTTCGCAGGGTGGCGTGTCGCTTGTGTATGACACGACCAATTCTCATGACCATGCCACGTTTTTCAAAAAACCCGCCGGGATGTCCGAGGGCAAAGCACCAATCCCCAACCTGGGATTTCCCTTTTTCGGCCATCGGGGAGAACGGCCATTCCCCTTCCTCCTTGATCCTGCACATTCCTGAATCCGATATTTCGGAACCTCCCAGGGTGACGGCATCGACTCTCCGCCCATCCGGAAGGACGATCTTCACGCTGCGTCCCGGCCTTCCTGAGATATGACCCGCAGTCAACACGAGCCCGTCCTTGCTCACGATAACCCCACTACCGGCACCTCCACCGCTCTGCACCGCCACGACCGCTTCCTTCGCCTTCGTCAAGACGGATTGCAGCTTGGTTTGAATGGCCAGCAGGTCTTGCTTGTTCTCGGGAACTTCCTTTTCCCAAGCCTTGGTGTCCTCGACTTCCTTGGCGAGAGTGGCTACTGACCATGTAAGGCAGGTGACCAGGGTGAAAAATAATTTGTTTTGAAAAGTTCTCATGCAGGGATTTTCCTTCACTACTGCAGCCAATGATTGTTCTTGTCCAGCTTTCAGAAGACGGGATTGTTTATTTTATTCATTTCTTCCGCAGGTCGTAGCATACAATGGTTCCGGTTTCGGTGCGCCAGAATTATGCGTCCGGAGATGACGGGTGGCTCCATAAGTACCTGATAGCTGGTGGTTAGGGGCTCCTTTGTTTTCCATGGGCCTGACAGTTTTTTGAAGTTCCTTGGGTCTGTCGATTAGGTGTTGAGGGAGCCCGTATGCCATGGGACCATTCGATGCCACGCAATGGCTTGCCCGATACCTTAGCCTTCGGGCTCAGGCGATGATGTTCCGGATGGGTTTTCCGAAGTCTTGTTCAAGACGCTTGTGACCCGGGATTTCCATGGCGTGTGGGTCGAGGCCGAGCTGGTGCAGAATGGTGGCGTGCGCATCCGTGACGTAGTGGGGGTCCTCGGTAGGGTGAAAGCCGATGTCGTCGGTAGCCCCGTGGGTCACGCCGCCCTTGATTCCGCCGCCCGCCATCCAGATGCTGAAGGCGTAGGGGTGGTGGTCACGCCCGTTGGAGCCTTGGGAACCCGGGGTGCGTCCGAACTCGGTGGCGAAGACGACCAGGGTTTCGTCGAGCAGGCCGCGTGACTTGAGGTCTTTCAAGAGGCCGGCGATGGGACGGTCCACTTGCATGGCGAGTTTGGTGTGGCCGGACTTGAGGTTGGAGTGCTGATCCCAGGCTCCAGCCGCCCCGTCGCCATGCATGATTTGGATGAAGCGTACGCCGCGTTCAACGAATCGCCGGGCCGCGAGCAGTTGCTGGCCAAAGGGCCGTGTCTCCTTTTGGTCGAATCCATAGAGTTTCTTGGTGGCCTCGGTCTCCTTGTCGAAATTCACCACGCCGGGTACGGAGGTCTGCATGCGGTAGGCCAGTTCATAGGACTTGATTCGGGCATCGAGCTTGGTATCGTCCGGATAACGCTCGAGGCTCAGGTGGTTGAGGCGTTTGACCAGGCCAAAGCCAAGGCGTTGCTCTTCCGCGGTGAGGTCGCCTTGCGGCTTGGCGTAGTCGAGTGGGTTTTTGGGATCGATTTTCAACTTTACCTCGTCATAGGCCGGTCCGAGGTAATGCCCGTCGCTGCGGTCGAAGAAGCGCGGTCCCATGCCGATGAACTGCGGAAGGTTCTCGTTCAAGGTGCCGAGACCCCAGTTGATCCAGGCACCGATGGTGGGGACGCGGGGATCGAGCATGTGGCGACCAGAGTGGAACTGGACCTGAGCCCCATGGTTGTCGTCGGTCGTCCACATGGAGCGGATGATGGCGATGTCATCGATGCAACCTCCGATATTGGGGAACCAGTCGCTGACTTCGATTCCACTCTGGCCGTATTTCTTGTAGCCGACTTGGAGAGGGTAAAGCTTGTTGCGTTGCTGGCCGTTGGCATCGTTCACAACCACTACCCGGACCTTCTTCAGGAGCTCGGGGTTCTGGACGTACTTGAAGCGCGTGTCGCCGATTGACTTGCCCGACAGTTCATTTAGGGTCGGCTTTGGATCGAAGCTTTCCATGTGGCTCACGCCGCCGCGCATGAAAAGCCAAATCACGCTCTTTGCCTTGGGGGCAACGTGGGGCAGGCCGTTCACGCCCAGTTCCGCCCCGCGGAGCATGGTGGACAGGGCGAGCGAACCGAAACCCAGTCCCGAACCACCTAGAAACAATCTGCGGTTCATGTCCATGATTTACCTGATCGAAACAAAATCGTTGTGGTTAAGCAAGGCATGGACGAGTCCTCGTCTTGCGCGTTGAGCGGGGTTGGCCTTCTTCGCCTTTGTTGCGGCGGCGTCCAAGTCCGGCAAGACGGTCTCGCATTCCCGGCGCTCACTGTCGTCCGGTTTACGTCCGAGGAGCAGTTCGAATACTTCCCCCACGAAATCCTCGCTGTCAACTTGTCTTGCAATCCGGCCCGCCATTTCGATTGGCAACTTGCCGTTGGAGAGAGCCAGGGCCTGTTGGGGAGCGATGCTCTCGGAACGGCGGTAGCACTGGAGATGGTCGGCATCATTGAAGGTCTTCAGGAATTTGTCCTGCTGGTCGCGCGAATGCTTGAAGTAGAGGCTGCGTCGGCGTGCCGAGTCGCCGGGATTGAGAGAAGGTCCTCCGCGAGTCAGGTCGAGCACGCCCGCCAGATGAAGCAAGCTGTCGCGTACCACCTGCGCTTCCATCCGACGTGCGTTCATGCGCCAGTAGAATTGGTTGTCGGGGTCGGTGGCCAGGGTCTTGGCGTCTGCGTCTATGTTCGTGCTGCGTAGTTGGTAAGCGCTCGAGGTGACGATAAGCCGGTGCAGGCGCCGGAAGCTCCAGCCGTTTTTCATGAAGTCGGCGGCCAGGTGATCCAGCAGGGGCTGTTGGATGGGCGCCTTGGTACGCAGTCCGAAGTCGTCCACCGTTTCGACCAGTGGCTCACCGAAGTGGCGGAGCCAAACATGATTGACTATGACGCGGGCGGTGAGCGGGTTTTTCGGAGAGGTCATCCAGTGGGCCAGGGCCAGGCGACGACCGGTGCTGGTTGCAGGATAAATCGCGGGATACTGCCCCTCCTTGTGGGCGGGGGTTTCCAGCGCTTTTCGGGTTACACGTGGAGTAGCATAGGTCGACTTGCCTTCCTTGGCCTCGGTCAGCTTTTTTTCCGCCTTGGAAATCTTGGCACGAGCTGCCTTTACCTTGCCCCCGTCTGTGGAGAAGGCCCGCAATTCATATTCGCCTGCCGCTTTAGTGGCTTGCGTCTCGAGCAGGGCGGCCCGTTTGGAGGCCTTCTGGTAGGCGGTTTCGTTGCCGCGGGCCTTTTCGGCGTCAAAGATCGCTTGCAAGGAGCTCAACTTGGCCTCGGCGGCAGCGAGCTTGGTCTCGGAGGCTTCCAAGGAATTGACGGGTTTCAATTCCGGCACCTTGTTCTTGGCTTCGGTCAGTTCGAGCTTTGGCGGGAGCGTGCGGATGGTGAAGTCGTCAAAAGCCACCGTCGCATCGAAGCCCGAAAGCTCGAACTTTCCGCCGGGCTTGCGGTCGGGGAGAAGATAGGCGACTTGAAACTTGTCGTTCAGCCAGACATTAACCAAACGGTCGCGTACTGCCAGACGCAAGAGGTAGGGCTTGCCTATTTCGATGGGTTGGCCGACCCGGCCTTCGTTCGGGTAGGTGTTTTTGCCGCCACGGGTATAGGCCACGTGGAGCTTGGGTTGCGGGGCGTGGGCGCTGGTGTAGACGTAGTTGACGTACTTGCGGTCGGAGCTTACGTCGTAGCGAAAGGTGACTGACTTGTAGGTGGCGCCACCGGTGTGCTGGTAGCGGCAGGTCATTTCGAAGTCGCGGGGAACATCCGGGCGCAGGATCAAGCGCTCGGCGTCGCGCGTGGCGGTGGTCTGGTGAACTGCACCGTCCTTGAATTTCCATCCCTTGCCGACCATTTCCCATAGTTCGGGGTTATGTTTGGCGAAGTCGTCTTTTACCGCGAAATCCGGTTGTTGCGGTTCGGGCTTTTTTTCCTTTTTGGGTTGGGGATCTTTCTTGGGTGCCGCGGTGGCTTTCTTTCGGGCATCGACCAGTTCCTTCTTCGCTTTCTCCACCTCGGTTCGGAGGGGTAATAGGCGGTCCTTTATCACATATTCGCGTGAGGCGGGGGCGTAGGCGTAGGGCGGTAACTTGACCGGTTTGATGGGCGGCGCGAAACTCGCCAGTATGGCCGGGACACCCGGTTCGATGAGGCCTGACTTGTCCGGATCCTTGGGGTTGCCGCGGAGGTGTAGGTGGGTGGGGGCGTCGAGGTGGTCGTCGAACACGCGGGGCAGGCCGTCTTTTTCGAAATTGGTTTCGCCTGGCACGGGATCGAGACGGACCTGATGTGGTTCGAAGATGGCCCGGAAACGGTAGTAATCCTCGTGGGTTATGGGATCGTACTTATGGTCATGGCACTTTGCGCAGTTCAGGGTGAGACCCACGAAAGCCTTGGCGGTGTGCTCGATGGTGGCGTCCAGCCAGGTGGTGCGGTTGAAAAGGTAGTAATTGCGGGCGAGAAAGCCCGTGGCCCGTAGGGCATCGGGGTCATCAGGGGCCAGTTCGTCGGCGGCCAGCATTTCCTGAATCATGCGGTCGAAGCCCTTGTCTGCGTTGAGGGATTCCACAATCCAGTCGCGCCAACGCCAAATGTGCTTCTGGCTGTTGCGAAGTTGCTTGCCGAGGCCGTACCAGTCCGAGTAACGCCAGACGTCCATCCAGTGCCGGGCCCAGCGTTCACCGTGCTGAGGGCTGGCGAGGAGCTCGTCCACGATGGACTCCCACGGCCGGGTGTCATCCAATTGTTCGCGGGTGGGTGGGAGACCGATGAGGTCGAGGTAGAGGCGGCGGATGAGAATGGAGCGTTCAGCCGGTGGCTGGGCCTTCAGTCCGAGTGTCGCTCGGCTCTTTTCCAGCAGGGCATCGATGGGATTGCCCGCATTGGCTGGCAAAGCCGTGTGTCGTGGCATTTGGAAGGCCCAGTGCTCGGCCGGGCCTTGTGGAACGGGTTCACCGGTCGGCGCCTTGGCTCCGTCGTCAATCCAGCGGCGCAGGAGGGCGATTTCATCCGGCTTCAAGGGAGCACCGTCCTCGGGAGGCGGCATGCGGTCTTCCTCCTCCTCCAGGATCTTCTTGATGAGCAAACTTTCCGCCGCTTTTCCGGGAATGATGACTTCACTCTTCAGCATGAGATGGCGCGTATCCAGTCTCAACTTCGCCTTCTGCTTGAGGACGCCATGACAGGAATAACACTTCGCCGCGAGGAGCGTCTTCACCTGATTGTAGTCCGCATGACGCAACGCATCCTTCTTCCCTTGAGCAAGGGAGCAAGCCGCGGTAATGCCTATGACGGCGGTAAAAAGGAACGGATGTGATGGCAACATAAAGGTCTTTCAATATACTAATAGATCATGACATCCTGAATTTATCCAGGTTCGCGCGAGGAACCGGACGATCTCCTTGTTGTCACGCTGCACCTGCGGGTGAATGCTGCCGCCCAATATGTAATTCAAGCAGACCGGGATGTAGTCACGCCTTATTCCTTCCTCCGCCGGGTCAACCTTTGTGTCTTTTATCCCCGAGCCATTCCAAAGACTGAACTGCGTACTGTGCCCTCCGGTGTAACCACCGCCATGAACAGAAATGATAAAGGGAAACGGGCCTTCGCCCGCCGGCAGGTAGAAGTTGAGCCGACAGCGGTACGCCAGTGATGGCTTTTTCGGTTCACCATACGTAACGGTGTCACGGGCATCATCGAGATACGATACGTCGAGGAACTCCCGGGCAGCGCTTGGCAGGATAAGGACGCAAAGGAATAGTAACTTCATCATCGACCCTGGCAGAAAATTACGGTGCCTTTTTCGAGAGGCGGTCGAGCACGTTCTTGGTGATTTGAATCACCTTGGGGTCCTTCCCTCGAAGACCGTGCGACCAATCGGTGCTGCCACAGGTGAATACCGTACCGCCTTTCGTGTATACTCCCAGCACGGCATGACCGGAATGATCGGGCGAAGGCCATTTTTCATACCAATAACTGTCGCCGGGAGCCCAGCGGGCAGGGCAAGTCGCGAGTATGGTGAAGGTTTTTGGTGTGCCGTCCTTGTACGTGGGGTAAGGCAATCCGTCCCGCCAATCGATTCCACAACCATCGCATTCATAGCCGACAATGGTGTCCTTGCCTCCGAATTCGTCCTTTTGCTCGAGCTTCGTGCCGGCAAATACCCAGCTTTCAGGGCGATGGACGGTGTAGGCACCCTTGCCATCCATGAACTGCCCATGGCTACGGTGGTAACCGCCATGAAGGAAACCGACCCCCGTCAATTCATTTTCCGGGCGCTTGACCAAGTGATGGCTCCAGAGGGTGGATAGCAGGCGGTGATTCTTCTTGTTGGGGTACAAGGGATCTTGGTTGAACCATTGTTTCCAGCAGGTAAGGGCTTGATCCCCAGCTTCCCAACGGACTTGCCAGCAGACGGAATTGCCACTGAAGAAAGCGGCGTTGCCTCCCTCGGCTATGAATTTTTCCAAATTGTCCCTCATCGCGGCGGACCAATACTCGTCATGACCGACGCTGAGTACGAGCCTGTAGTTCTTTAGTATTTCGGGACGTAGTTCGAGGTCCATGTTTGAAGCGTATTCCAACTCGTAGCCGTTGTTTTCCGCCCAAGCCACGAAGGGGGCTTCCCAATTGGGGAAGAGTGTGCGCGGAGGACGATGGAAGGATACCCGGTTTCCCTGGATCTTGGCCCGACCATGGAAGCCATAGAGACTGAACCCGCCCCAGTTGTTGTAGGCGTTGTAGGTGTTAACGGAAAATTGAAGGAGAATCTTCGAATTCTCTCCCGGGTTGGCTGCCCGGAGGATGAAGTAGCAACTGCCTTCGGCGGTCCGGCGGTTGCGATGAACGAATTTGTCTCCTCGGTCCTCCGTCCGGAGCAGAATCTCGTAATAACCGCTTTTCCAGTCAACCGGGATGGGCATCTTGAATCCCACGGGCCATTTGCACCCATGGGAGGATGCATTCTCGGGAATGGAGTGTTCGTTTCCGCGGATGCCGGATTTGGAAAATACGGTTTCTACTTTGGCTCCATGTCTTTTGATTTGAATCCCGTACTGTCGCCCGCTGGTCGAGGTATGCAACTTGAACTCTTCCCCGGGAGCGTAGCTGAGTTGGCCGGAATAGCCTTCGATGAACAGCGGACGGGGTTCGTCGGCGACTAGATGGCAAAAGAAGCAGAGTAACAGGCACGGCAGAAGAAAAGTTTTGTTCATAGGTCGATCATCAAGGTTGTTTTCGGCACTGGTCGAGGTATAGGCGGCGGATAAGAATCGTGCGTTACGCTACTGGTTGCGCTTTCAGCTTGAGCATCGCCGAGTGGTTTTCCAGCAGAATGTCGATGGGGTTACCCATGTCCTCCACGCGCTCGATTAGGAGGCTTTTTACCCCTTGCCCGGGGATCTCATCGTTCTTGGCCCGGAAGAAGTTTGCCGCCAGTATGCCGAGACCCCAGTGCCGGCCGGTCGCCTGCCAATGCTCCTGGGTAACCGCCCTGGTGTAGAACGTGAATGTTACCCCCTGTATCGTCTTCACTTCTTGTGGGAACCCAATGCGGAAGGACACGTGCTCCAGACCGCCTCCGGTCGAGCGCTTGCTTTCCTTCCTTGGTGTGCTTCGCTTGACCGATGTTTCCATGTAGACATCTTCCGCCTGTAATGGAAAGGTAACCAGTGACATCCAATACCATGTGAATACAAGCAACGTTGAGGGCAGTATTTTCTTCATTTCATTCAATCTTAAAATCAGCCCCTTTTATAATTACTTCCTGAACTGCATTAGCTAATAAATGAAAATGTCCTATCTGTCACAATCTCCAACTATTAAATTTCATCACAACATGAACTCAAACATCGACAAGGTTGAACAGTGTTCCATTGTTGATGTTTTTATCAAATCAAACCAACAAAATTCGTAATGAAATCGTTCCTGTATCTTCTGGTTGCCAGTTTCTTCCTAAGTTGTTTCTCTTTTCAATTGATGTCTAAACCTCTTGTATACGAAGGCAGTTCCGGCGTCGGCAAAGGCAAACATATTGTTTTCATTGCCAGCGATCACGAGTATCGGGGTGAAGAAACCTGTCCCGCCATTGCTCGTATCCTTGCCCACCGTTATGGGTTCAAGTGTACAGTGCTTTTTGGTTTGGACGATGATGGTCACATCAAACCGGGTTCGTCAAATATTCCTGGTATGGAAGCCTTGGACAAGGCGGACATGATGTTCCTTTTCCTGCGCTTTC
>Ga0209660_1001469_pt1 | contig 12388 bp, 7 predicted proteins | sample SaaInlV_100m_DNA_2_FD_184659 | JGI IMG/M metagenome (GOLD analysis project Ga0209660, IMG submission 184659) | Marine microbial communities from expanding oxygen minimum zones in the Saanich Inlet - SI072_LV_100m_DNA (SPAdes) (version 2) | ecosystem: Environmental > Aquatic > Marine > Intertidal... | reverse complement strand
CCTACACGGATACGGGTGCCACCGTCGCCGATGTATTTGAGGGTGATCTCACGGCAAATCTGTCCACGGTCAATCCGGTGGATACATCGAAGATCGGCGAGTACACGGTAACCTACAGCGTAAGCGATGCCGCGGGCAATGAAGGTATTTTGACTCGCAAGGTGACGGTTTCCGACACGGTCGCCCCTACATTGGTACTGGTCGGTGATGCCGCTGTGAGCCATGAGGCGGGTTCTGTCTACACCGATGGCGGAGCCACTGCGACGGACAGTTTTGAAGGCGACCTGACGGCCCGGATTGTAAAGGTTGGCACGGTGGATTCCGACCAGCTTGGCGACTACACGATTACCTATGACGTTGGGGATAACAGTGGAAACAATGCTGCAGAACTGAAGCGCACGGTTACGGTTGCCGACACGACAGCCCCTGTATTGGCACTCAAAGGATCAGCCACCTCGACGGTCTTCCTCGGCAAGCCCTATGTGGATGCTGGTGCCACGGCAACAGACAGTTTCGAGGGCGACCTGAGTACCCGGATCATTCTGGTTGGGACAGTGGATACCTCTGTCGAGGGTGTATACACGCTGACATATAATGTTTCTGACACCGTTGGTAATGCAGCTACTGAGGTGACCCGCAAGGTGACCGTGACACAGGAATCGGATGTAACCAACCCGGTGATCACGTTGTTGGGTGGAGTGGACATTACCACTGAAGGTCGTGAGAAGTATGTTGATCCTGGAGTAACTGCCGGGGATGACCGCGATGGTGATCTCACGGTAAAGGTTGTAACTGGTGGTGATGAAGTGGACACCGCTGTTCTGGGTGTTTACAATATCACTTATGATGTAACGGATGCTGCCGGCAACAAGGCGGTCCAGATTGTGAGGAAAGTGACTGTTGTGGACACTACGGCTCCACTGGTGGTATTGAATGGTGCGTCTGAAGTTATTGTGGAGGGTGGTGAAATCTACACGGATGCCGGGGGCACATCCACTGATAGTTTTGATGGTGATGTGACTGCCTCCATTACGGTGGATAATCCGGTGAATACCTCCAAGTTGGGCGACTATTTAGTCACTTTTACAGCGAAGGATGTGTCCAATAATCAAGGAGCCATCACCCGTAAAGTCTCGGTAGTGGATACAACAGCACCTGTGATTACCTTGGCCGGTGGTGCAAGTGTTACCATTGCATCCGGTTCCACATTCATTGATCCTGGTGCTACAGCTGTTGATATCATTGATGGTGATGTGACTTCTGAAATTGTTGCTGACTTAACCTTGGTGGATACATCTAAGGCTGGAACTTACAAGGTTACCTACAACGTCTCTGATTCCAGTGGAAATACTGCGGTAGAGCTTTCCCGTAATGTCATCGTTTCAGCAGATGTAATTGCTCCTGTCATCACACTTGTGGGCGACGTGTCTGTTGCTGTTGAAATTGGCAATGCATATACGGATGCAGGTGCGACAGCGCTGGACAATGTTGATGGTGATATCACTTCCAGCATTGTCATTGTCAATCCTGTGGATACCTCCAAGCCCGGTGAATACGTTGTGACTTTTAATGTTGCTGACGCCGTTGGGAATAAGGCTGTTGAAGTCATGAGAATAGTGACCGTTGCCGATACGGTCGCACCAGTTATAACAGTGGTGGGAAATACTGTTACTAATATTGAGGCTGGCGAGGTCTATACGGACGCAGGTGCAACGGCAGTAGATGAATTTGAAGGTGATCTTACTGCCAGCATTGTTACTACTGGAACTGTAGATTCTTCTTCTGTAGGTGAATATACTGTTTCTTATAATGTCACTGATTCTTCAGGAAACAAAGCCGTACAGGTTTCCCGCAAGGTTACTGTTGCAGACACTATTGCTCCGGTCATCACACTGAATGGAGATGTGGAGATGGTAGTGGAAGTGAAATCTGCCTTTGAGGATCCAGGTGCCACGGTCGTTGATGCATACGAAGGCGATCTAATTGCCAAGCTGACTGTAGCGGGTACGGTGGACACGGATAAGCAAGGAGAGTACACATTGCTCTATAAAGCCAGCGATAGCGCAGGTAACGAAGTTCAAGTTAGCCGGAAAGTTACTGTTACTGATACAGGAAAACCGATTCTGATTACCTTGATTGGGCCTCGTTTTGTTACCCTTTTACTTGACGATACTTATACAGATCTGGGCGCCATTGCATTGGATGCATACGAGGGTAATATTTCAGCCAAGGTTACGGTTGGAAATCCGGTTGATACATCGAAGGTCGGTGAATATTCTGTCACTTATAACGTCTCAGATACTGCGGGTAATTCTGCCAATCCATTGGTTCGAACAGTTCGTGTTGTTGATCCCATTCCACCTGTGCTCTCAATGAGGGGACTGTTTGCTGTTAAGCTGAAAAAAGGAGATGTGTACTTAGATTCCGGAGCCATGGCCACAGACAACTATGATGGCAATTTAACAGACTCAATCATCACTAACAACCCGGTTGATACCAGTAAGACCGGTATTTATAGCGTAACCTATATCGTGAAGGACACCTCCGGTAATGAGGTCAAGGCAACCCGTACAGTCATTGTTGCATCTGAACCGCAAGGCTATGTCGACTGGTTGACCAGTTCTGGTTTGGACAAGTTGCCGATGATTGACCAAGTCTTCACTGCAGACCCTGATAAGGATGGCACCAATAACCTTCTCGAATATTTCTTCGGCGGAAGTCCAATTTCATTTGATTATCTTCGGCCCTCCCTGAATTTTGATCCAGCTACTGGTGACATTGCTTTCTCCTTTCGGAAACGCAAGGGGCTTGACCCTGGTTGGAACTTCGAGATTCTCCGTCGTCAAAACTTCAATTCCACCAATGTTTGGGCCGATGCATTGAAACCCTCAGGAGACTTTCCCATTCCTGAAATTACAAATATGGATAATGGTGATGATACGACCACCGAGACTTACACTTTCAAGGCCGTTGGGAGTTTGAGTTCGATGTACTTCCTCCAACTAGTTATCGACTACGAGGAGTAGATTTACAGGAATCATTTCGTGGCTTTTGATTGGTTCACTTTTTCCTGAAGCTTAACAATAAATTGCTTCTGTTCAATCGGGGATACGTAAGTCGCCTTTTTGCCGTGCTGGATTCTGATTCGATTAAGGGGATTTACTGGACTCTTTTCTTGTTTGCTAGCTGCTTCAAATGACTTAATTTCCACATAGGGAATATACTTTCGCAGTAGACCGGACTGAATAATGAGTTGGCTTGTTCCCAATGTATACTGACTGGGGAATTTCAATAACCAGATACAGATGCCTGATAAAATTCCAGATAGCATACAGAGAGTCCCCAAAGTATTATTGTTGGCCTTGTGGAAGTAGATTCCAAGATTGATACAAACAAGCGGACCCATAGAGACCAGAATGCCAAACCGCCAATCTATATGAGATGGATAAGTTTGATCCTGATGAGATGTCACAAGGTGTTTTTTAGGGCTTTTCAAAAAATAAACAATACGTATCGAGTCTTGTTTGGGTAGCCTTTAAAATTTGGAGTGGGGTGCTTGCTTGCCCGTCGGTTTGCTAAGGATTTCAGTTTTTGCACGCATTCCATCTTCTTCAAAAGTCAGACCGAAGCTGATTTCATTCAATCCGCTAAAGGGTGAAGTCTTCAATGTGTCAGGATTCCTTGGCCTCGCGGGGTGTCCGAATATACTGGACTCATAGGTTTTGAATTCTTCATTCCATTGGTAATTACCCCCACCGGGGCAGACCAGAAGGGTATTCCAGTTTCTCTGGTGAAACTTTAATGCGTTTTCAATCCCATGGTGACGGCGCCATTCATTTAGAATATGTAGGTTGTTCCATGAACGCCATTGAAGCGTCGTTTGGATGTTTTCCTGAGAAAGGTTTTGAATATGAGGAATTGCCTTTGCAGAGAGGCGCATGCCCATGCTCTTTCCTGACCATTTTGGTTGAGATCCTTCCGGTGAAGTATTATTTTTGCCCGATTGCGATTCCTTGTTATTATCAATTTTACCTTCAATTGTTTTTTTGATAAGTTTTTCACTGAGCGCAAAAGTGAGCCGCGTTGGTTCCACCCTGTAATGGAGTGCGAAGTCACGAAATGGGCTCTTTTTCATTTCCTTTTTTGCCTTTTCCGAAAGAGAGATTCGGACAAATGTCTGATCCTTGTGAGTCTGGTTTTCCCATGCGAGCATCCCCGGGGAGGTTTGGTTGAGAAAAGCCCGAAATGCGGCAAGAAAAGCTGTCATCTTAAAGGGATTGCGTACGTCGATCTTGGCAATTACCGGGATACGGTGAAAGTTCTCTTCCATAAAATCATCAATATCCTCCCCCTCCATGGCTTTTCGGGCAACTTCGTCCCAGAATGGACTGTCTTCAAGTTGGAAGGAGACCCACTTCCCGATCCAACCAAGTGCATTTGTACCAAGTGAGGGCGTTGTCTTGGAAAGAAATCCTCCAGCTTGTCTCATGGTCCTTGTTTTCATGTCGATGGCAAAGATCGCATGCAGAAGTGATTCCCTGCGGGGGGTGGCTGCATTGCTGATGAATTGCTGATCCCCTACAATTTCCCGCAAGTCATTGTACTCACTGCCTTCAATTAAAGGTAGAATCGAAATATCAAGGGCCAGTTTACCGCTTTTTACCGTGATCGTTCCACCAATGGGGTCAAAGAAGTTCCTCCATCGCTTTTGATATCTGTCACGAAAGCTTATGTATGCTTGTTTCTCAGATTGGGTAATCTTGTTGATCTTCAGTTCTGCAATTGGAGTGAGGAAGGCAAGGTTCCCGAAGGTGGATGAACATATTTTATTACCTTTATGGTTAATCAGCCCCAGGAAGCTTGGTGTATCATTTTTTTTACTTTGGTTTGCGATTTTCCGTGCCTGTAGTTCCGACAAGATTGCTGCTGCCTGCGTGCGCCTGGAAGCACCTATACGCCAACGGGGACCGCACCAGCGACGGATGGTTGCATCAGTCAGAAGAAAAAACATTGTTTCTTCATTGTTTCCCTTTTCGTATCGTTGGCGGAACCATTTATACTCCAATAGGCTGGCAATGGATTGATTCTTGCCTTTAAGGGTTTTCAGAATTTGTTCCAGTTGTACATGGGAATTCGTGACGATGAGGGTGTTGTTGTGACTGGCCAGAAATGAACTGATACTTCGATCCTCATTGATTAGGCTTTCGTAGGAAACTCCTAGGATTTTGCCGGTCGAAGTCTTGGGGGCAGGTTTTGTTGTTAAAAGAATTTGTTGGCGACGTAACTGTAGTGCTGCAGTCAGTGCATCTGCATCTTGTGCCTCAAAGAGAATGGTCAGGTCAGACCCGGTACGCAGGTAGGGGTCAGAACCAGTTACTGCAACTGACCTGATTAGCTTTGAGCCAAGTATACGGGCAAGATTGTCCAATGGCAAACAGAGTTGCTGTTGGTATCGGTCCTGCGTAAGTGCATCTTCCGGTCGATCTTCAAGTAGGCGAAGAATAGGAGTTCCTTGGTCCATTGATTGGTCGATCAGATCAAGCAATGCCTGGAAACTGGAAAAGAATAGGGCATGCTGGTCATGCGGGATAGCTTTCGCAAGGTTGTCTGGTTGAAAGGCTTTATTGGGATCAATACGGGAATTCCAGTCTATTTCCGCAATGGTTATACCTTGAATACCTTGGATGTCGGTGTCCTCTGGTTCTTCCTCTTTTTTATTACTGATTCTGAGTTGGCGGTCAATTTGGAGATTTTCGCTGACAGCTCGGCCACCACTAAAGAGGCTATATGTTGATTCGAGATTATTACGGTTGTTTCTTGAAGATAGGTTACGGTTAAGAGTTGTGGAACCTCGGTTGTCTTCGGGAATTTTTTTCAATAAGGCTTCGGCTTCCTGAATTTGATGACGATACCAGGCTGTTCCGGTTACATTGAGGTTTCGCAGGCGGATGAAATGAGCAATTTTACTCTTTAGGTAATCTGCCTTCGCTTTTACCTGATTGATTGGGGCAGCGGGGATACGAAATTTCACAGTTTCCATACCTGACCAGTCTTCTCGGGGTAAATAAAGAATTCCAGATGGAGTCTTGCCTGGATCGGTTTTGGTGGCAATCCTGAGGTTGAGTAGCGATTGGGCCAATGTTCCTCGGGTTAGGAGACGAGAGTTACCCTCCATGGTCAGGTAGTAAATCTCATGATTATTACCAATTATATAAGGGAACAGGTTGTTGCCCAGATTTCTTTGCTTCTGGTTATTAAAGCTCCTGACTTGTTTATGTGGCTGTTTTAGTGAAGGAAGTTCTCCTTCGACAATTTCTAGCTGGCTCAGTTGAGTAAAGTAATATGTCGACTCTTGAGTCGCTGCCGGCAGCGCACAAGTGGTTAATAAAAGAGAAATGATTTGAATTTTGGTCATGATTTTATCTTTTCAACTCACACATACATTTTGTGTGCCAATCTTGAAGATTTATGATTACGAATAGCCTGCTGGCTTGAAAATTAGTTCAAGCTGCAGTTGGTTTGATTTTGTGGCGGGGATTTTTGTACTTGATAATACAGGTAATGTACCACGGTCTACTTAATGACCTTGTGGAGTTTTCCGTCTTTGTAGTTTTTGACAGATGTGAGGTCCCCATCCCGGTTCCATTCCATATAGTATCCCCATAATTTACCTTCGCGCCAACCAATCTCCTTCCACTTGCTGCCGTGTTCATACCAAACTGAAAGACGAGTTGGTTCATCTCCTTTGATCTCTCCAATAATGTAGGGAGTTCCATCAAGATACCATCCTTGGATTTTACCTCTAAGTTTTCCTTTAATACAATTTGCTTGAAGGCTTTGCTGTCCAGTTTCAAACCACTCGGTGAAAGCCCCGTTTACAACACCTTTCTCGTAAGGGTATTCGCTTTTTTTTGCTCCGCTTGTATACCAACCAACTGCATCTCCATTGGCTTGGTTGTCCTGCATGGGGACTTGAAAGCGTTTCTTGCCATTTGAATAATACTGGGTGAGCATTCCTTGTGTCTTCCCATCCACGCAATCGATTTCAAAACTGTGGATTCCACTGGGGAATTCCTTATAGGTTTTTCCGGTAAAAGGTTTATCGGTGGATTTTAGATAATAAATATTTTGTTCCCTGAGACGTATTTGATCGATTTGGTTATAGTGAACTTCACTTTTTTGTGGTTCTGGAGAGCCTTCCAATGTTGGTTGCGCTTTATTGGGTGCGACGGGTGGAGTTTTCTTAACGGCAACAGGAGTATTCGGTATTTCTTTTGATATCCCTGATGTCGTTTTCCCTTTGTTTTCTTCGGGTTTAGGAATATTCAATACAGGCTTTGGTACAGACCCTTTAGGCGGCGGATCGGGTTGCAAATCAGAGGGCTTTGGAGGATTGTTTGGATTTGTTTCAACTACAATATCTGTATCGCCGGAAGGCGGTTGAATATTCTTGGTCGTTCCTTTTTGTGTATCATCACTGCACCCGATAAGACCAAGGGTTATCAGTAGTATCAAATTTTTTTTAGTGAATTGATTCATCTTGGTTTGATTTGCTTTTCTCATAAGCGTTCTTGAGCAATTTCATTCCGATGTCTTAGGTTCTTGCAAGTTTTTCTAGTGTGGATCGCATGCTAAGGCATTGAAACAATACAAGTACGACTATTGGTGCAAGGGTCCAGGCGAGGGTCGTTGTGTTGAGTCCCGATTTTAGTTCGACACCGTAATTGCCTGCAATGACAACTGTTTGGGCAATGGCGATATAAGCAGCAACTATAGCAAGTGTATACAAGGTGAATCCGATAGCGATGAAGACGTATAGATAGTGCTGGAAAAGCTCTTTTGGGGGGTATCCAATGTGTAGTAGTGTGCGAATCTGGGTTGCCGAACGATGGATGAGAACTTGAAAACTTAGCCAGAAAGCGAGGAAAGCCAGGAGAAGCAATAGTAATCCAATGAATCCCGTGCCGCCTAGAGCCAGCTTTGCCATGCTTGCAGCCTTGGTGCCATTAAGCAGTTCACTGTTTGTTTCATATTTCTTTTTTTTAAGTAGATCGAGTAAACTCTGGGAGATGGGTGTTCGGGTTTGTAAAAGAATGCGATAGGAGGGGATGGGGTTATTGTTGGTATTTAATCGGGCACTGGACCATTTCATAAAGGATTCAGGTACCAGAATGGTAGTGATTCGGTCGCTAAAGGCTGAGATTCTTGCTGGCAATATAAGTTCCGTCCCTTCTTTGTTCCGTAGTAAGAGTGTGAATCCAACCTTGTGAATCATGCCTTTGGACACCTGCGGGTAACCGTTGGCAGGAGCAAATCCAAAGTTGTACATATGAAGGAAACTATTGGGTAGAAGAATTGGTACATGTGGACTTTCTTGGGTCCATCCCCAGTCAGTAGGCAGAGATTCAAGAAATTCTGTAGGGAGGGACTCAAGGAAAAGTTCAGTCTGATATTCGGGGAAGTTTGGTATGGCCATGTTGGCGATAGACTGGAATCCCGCTGCAGAAAATGTGGTGGCATTCATGACACCGGGGTGTTTCTTTAGATTTTCAATTTCTCGATCTGAAAATGATGGTCGCATACCTGGCAGATTACTTAGCAGGGATACCTTCTTGCTCAGTGTCAGGTATTGCGCAGGAAATAATTCATCTTCGCTCTTGAGCACATCATTAAAGGATTCCCGGGTTTGCAGGGTTAATAGCAGTAGCGTGATACCCGTCAGGGCACCTAGGCTTGCTCCTAGGATTTGCCATAGGGATTGATTTCGCCAAAGAAGCTTAAAGAGCATATTGATGGAAACTGGTAAGGTGTATGCCTATGTGCAATGCGTTGCTTGCAGTAATGGTTTCATTGTTGAATCCCAAAGTAATTCTTGGCTTCATTGTTTGAATGAATGGATTTGATCGCAAGAGGGTTTTGGGTATGATTGCAGAAAAAGTTTCTGATCTCAATTTATCTCATCCAGTGCGGGTTGGCATTGATGGAGTTAGCGCATCCGGAAAGACCTTTTTTGCAGATGAATTGGGCGATGTTTTACGAAACATGGGGCATGAAGTTGTTCGTGTTGGCATGGATGGTTTTCATAATCCGAGAGAGACTCGTCATCGTCGAGGGGTTTTTTCCGTCAAGGGTTATGTAGAGGATTCCTTTAATTATTCAGCGATTCGTGAGCTTGTTCTAAATCCACTGGGACCGCTGGGAGATTTAAAATATCATCCTGAAATCTACGATCATACGGTGGAGCAATCCATTATTTCATCTCCAGTTGAGGTTTCTTCTTCTGCCATTCTCATTCTTGAGGGAGTTATGTTATTCCGCGATGAGATCGTGGACTGTTTCGATTACAAAATCCTAGTTCAAGCATCCGATGGGGTTGCCTTGGGCAGGGCCAAAAAAAGAGACCTGAAGCATTTTGGGGATATCCAATTACTACTGGAAAAATATACCAAACGTTTTATGCCCGGACAGTCATATTACCGGGAGAAATGTAATCCGGATTTGGTGGCGGATGCAATTCTCTTAAATGATGATTTGAGCAAACCTGAATTGAAGTTTCTTCAATGACGCCTTTTTCTGGCACTTATTTTACGTTTATGCTACCTTTTCTCGAAGCATCGGGTTGCTCAGTTATACCCTCAGTTCTTGATAAGGGTTTAAGCCATAGTCATCGTCTAGCGTGGCCAGAAATAGTCCTGCGTTTCGCTCCTCGCAGATTTCCAATATGAGTTCAAGGCAGATTCGGGAGTTGTCTGGATCAATATGACTAAACGGTTCATCGAGAAGTAGTGCCTCGAATGGTTGAAGTAGTGCCCGAAGTATGGCCAATCGTTGTTGTTGCCCGAAGGAGAGCAAGTGGCAGGGTTGATCAAGTTGTTCTTTTATTCCCAGACGTTCCGTCAGTTCTTCAATTATTTTACACTGTGGGCTTTCTGTTAGACTGATTTTGATAGCAAGGTTCTCCCTTGTCGTCAGTTCACCTAGGAGGCGCAGGTCTTGGAAAACCATGGCCAGAGTATTTTGCCTCACAAGAGCCCATTTTGTACTAGAGAAGTTGCCTATATTTTCTTCATCAAGGATCACTTGCCCTGAATAGTTCCTGCGAATTCCGAGAAGTATGTGGAGGAATGTGCTCTTTCCTCTTCCCGAAGCCCCGCGCACCAGATAGTTTCTTTTTAAATCGAGTTCGATTTTCCGTTCCCAAATACTATGGGTTTCCCGTTTTACGGGGATTCCTTCGGGGAGGACATCCTGAAGTTGGATTTTCAATATTGTACTGCTGATAACAATTAATTAACGGATTCTTTCTCCATCCTCCGTCCATTTTATTTCCTCAACGGAAACACCTTCGATGTATTTGATTCGGACAGCCAATTGACCATTGGGATACCAGAACGAGGAACCGCCGTCCTGAAGTCCATCCTTGAAGTGATATTCAAGTTTTTTACCCCCATCCTCATAGAAGTCGATGGCTTTGCCGGAAAATGGTTTGTTGGTGCCGGTTTCATAGCGGATACCATCCTTGTTTTCAAGGTGTGCATAGCCGATTGTGTAAACTTGATTCTTTTTTGAAAGCAAATTGGGTTTGGGTTGGGATGGGATTACTGGATCATTCCAAGACCGTATGACCAAATTACGAATTGAATGCATACATTGGGTTTTGCCATTTGCAGCTACGATTCCCAATCCTCCCTTCAGATTCTTTAGCTCTGGATTCGCGATAGAAAATACAGGCTGGTTTTCAAAGTAAACATGAATGCCTTCATGTTGTACTCTTAGACCCACTTTTTTCCATTTTCCGCCGGAGTGTGTATTCTCCTTGGATGAATTCTCTAGAACGGTCCCTTTTGCGTCAAGTACTTGTAATCCCTTCTTTTTGCCGCTGGTTGAAATAAGAAGTGCATAGCCCGAACTGTTCTTGATAAATCCCGGTTTTTCATTTGTCTGAGGTTTTCCTTTTACTGTGGTTTCCGAGCAAAATAGAATGGACATGCCCGAATGACTTGTCGTTCGACCTCTTTTTGAACGGGCCTTGGCCAGATATTCCATGCTCAACTCAAAGGGAGGGGCAAATTCATCGTTCATCCAGAACCATCCACTACTTTGTTTCTTGCTGCTGGGAGTTAGTACCATTAACTTTTCCCTTTCATCCCACTTGGGGAAGTCAGGGTTGTTGTGATTGCCCATTTTAAATTTTTTGTCGGCAAGTAGATTTTTGGGTTGAAGTGTTGAAATGGTTGGGGATTTTTCTTTGGTACTTGATACTATTTTACCTTTTTTATATATTTTGGAAGAGAGTTGCTGGCCGTTTTCATCATAAAGGTTGAAAGGTCCGTCCATCAAACCATCCACAAAAAAGACTTCCATCTCTTTAAGTCCGTTTGCTTCCCATGATGTCATCTTCCCATGGCGTTTACCGTTTTTGTGGTTAACTTGAAATTGCTTGGAACCGTTCGGGTGCCAGTTTATTTCAATGCCATGCTGGATTCCATTCTTGTACTGGCTTTCGGACTGCTTATCGCCATTTTTGTAGTAGATTGTTACCGTGCCATGGGGTTTACCTTCATGCAGGTGAGCCTCGTATGTTTTTTTCCCGTTGGTGGCTTTGGAAATGGCGATTCCACTAAAAGGCTTGGTTTCAATGTCATAAAAGTAGATGTCATTCCATTTTACTAGCATTTCACCATTAACAGTGCGTACTGTTGCTTGATTTTCTTCTGCATTATTCGCATCCTCCTTGGCAATTAGGATAGCTCCCGCCAAGTATCCGATTAAACACAGGTTCCAAAACAGTTTTTGCATTGTTATTGTTATCTACAGTGTGGCATTGTGTGCAAGTAATCAAGATTCAACGAATCAACCCAGATACTCAGAGTATATTTAGGGGAATCATGTATTGACTAATCAGTTGAGTGTTTTTTTGGTATTTGATTCATTTTTTACCACTGTTCATTGGAGGTAATTGTCCTGAAATCTAATCTCATGAGTTCTCGCATATTTATCCATTTTTCAGCGATACTATGCTCATTTGTAGTCATAACAAAGGTTGTAGCGGAAACCCCGATTGGAAGGCAAGTTAGCGAATTTCAAATTCAACATTCTTTTCTGGTCACGGGACCGGATACTGCCTTGATTGATGAATCAGGGGAAATTGTGTGGCGCTGTAAGGGAGGCTCTCGTGACGGTTTCGCTCTTGCAAATGGAAATTTTGTTATAGCATGGAAGAATGAAGTTCTTGAGATGACACGGGCAAACAAGGTGATCTTCAGGTACAAGTTGAGTGGGGAGAACCGAGAAATTGGAACTGTTGCCCCCCTTAGCAAAGGCAAGTTTCTGATCACGGAACTGGGACCGAAGCCCCGGTTGCTCGAGGTAAACAACAAGGGCCAGG
>Ga0209660_1001462_pt1 | contig 12431 bp, 9 predicted proteins | sample SaaInlV_100m_DNA_2_FD_184659 | JGI IMG/M metagenome (GOLD analysis project Ga0209660, IMG submission 184659) | Marine microbial communities from expanding oxygen minimum zones in the Saanich Inlet - SI072_LV_100m_DNA (SPAdes) (version 2) | ecosystem: Environmental > Aquatic > Marine > Intertidal... | reverse complement strand
TGCCATGTCCCTCCTTGAGGCTCATGACTGGCCTGGGAATGTCCGCGAACTGGAGAACCTCATCTATCGTAGTGCGGTTGTGGCCAAAGGGGACACCATACTTGTTAAGGACTTCCCCTCGGAGTTTGTTGCCGACCCTGTATCCACGGATTCATCCACACCGGCAGAACCATCCACCAAGACCACGCCGGAATCATCTCATTCCAAGGCGCAAAAACCGATATCTGCAATTGCTGAAGAACCCTTGACGGATGTCATGGATGATTCAGGGACTCTATCTGAAAGCATGACCACAGAGGAGGCGTTTGACCTTGTCTATGCCAAGATTCGTGATGACATGCCTGACTCGATCCTTGGCACCATGGAAAAGGAAATGGTGCGTCGAGCTCTACGCGAAACAGGTGGAAACCAGGTCAAGGCATCAGCTCTCCTGGGCATCACCCGGGCAACCCTACGCAAACGCATCGAGCAATATTCGATCCGTTTTTAAGGCTTGTCCCATTCGGCGATTACCTACCCACCATGCTCCGGGATCGGCGAAAGCAGGGCACTTCCTTCAAAAAACGCCTTCACATTGGCAAACGTGAGTTCCACCATTGCCCGACGAGTCTCGAAGGTTGCACTGGCTTGATGCGGTTGTAATATCAGGTTGTCCTTGATGGCTAGTAGTCCTGCCGGCACCTCCGGTTCACCATCCAGCACATCCAATGCTGCCGCACCGATTGTGCCCTGCTCCAGTGCACGTATGAGTGCAACCTGATCCAGGTTGGAACCCCGCCCCACATTCACAAGTATGCCTTCCGGCCCCAGTGCCTCCAGTACATCAGAGTCAACCAGATGATGCGTCTCCGGACCGCCGGGCAACACCACGACCAGGTAGTCTGCCCATGCGGCAAGTTCCTTCGGAGAACCTTTGTAGGCCTGGGGAACATCTGTACGCGGATTCCGGTTGTGATAGGCAATCTCCATGTTAAATGCTTCACAGCGTCTTGCAATTGCACAGCCAATACGCCCCATGCCGATGATTCCAACCCTTTGTCCCTGTACACGTCCCGTGTAGGACATTTGTCCATCGGTGACCCAGCGTCCGCTTCGCACATAGCGGTCACCTTTGACGATTCTGCGTCCTGCTGCCAGCATCAGGCCAACAGCCAGGTCAGCCACATCCTCGGTCAGCACATCCGGCGTATTTGTCACCTTGATGCCCCGCTGGATCGCTGCGGCTACATCCACTTCATCGTAACCGACTCCACAGACTGCAATAAGCCCCAGTCCGGGCAACTGGTCCATCATGTCTGCAGTGAAATTGTCACGTACTGCAGCTGCCCGGCAACCGGGTCCAAGTCGCTGGAGTAATTCTTCCGGCCTATCCGCCTGCCACAGGGAATGGAGATTGAAACGATTCGCAAACTCCTCAAGTGGCACATGGAACATAGGGAGGGTCACCAGGACGTCAGGCTTTTCATTCATTATCGCTAATGCAAGGGAGCCTGCGGTTTCTGAAAAGCTTTTTCTTGCATTTGTCAGGATGCAGGAAAGTCTTCCCATCATGAAATTCACTACAATGTCTGCACGTCTCATCCTCCTCTTAATCCTCTCATTGGCAAACATCGGCCATGCTGCCGACTTCAAGATCCCTGAAACGGATGACGGATTGCCCGGTCAGGGAACGCTCCGCCGACAAGGATGGTTTCAGAACCTCTGGGAGAAACGTCGCAGCGCTTGGGCCAGACAGGTTCAGCAGGACCAGCAGGCACTCGTCTTTCTCGGTGACTCCATTACCCAGGGCTGGGGTGACAAGATGGGAAACAGCTTCCCAGGCGTGAAGGTGGCCAATCGTGGCATTTCCGGTGATACCACCCGGGGCGTACTCATCCGTTTGGAAGAGGACGTTCTGGCCCTGAACCCCAGCGGTGTTGTCATCCTTATCGGAACCAACGATCTGGAGGAGAAGGATAGTGCCGAGTCCATTGCCGGGAACCTCAGGTTGATCATTGCAAAACTCAAGGCCCACAATGCAAAGATGCCCATTATTCTCTCGCAGGTAATGCCCAGTTCCGCGAGCAAGCGTCGTCCAGCACCGGCCATCAGGGAAATCAACAAGCAGTGTTTTGCCGTGGTGAAGGGGGATCCGCAAATCACCGTTGTTGATACATGGACACTCTTTGCCAACGCGCAGGGAGATGCAAAAAAGCCTGAATTTCCAGACCTTCTCCATCCCAATAAGATTGGCTATGCCAAGTGGGCTTCCGCCTTGCGCCCAATTCTCGCCACCCACGGATTTCTTGAGACTGAACCCGATAGCCATCAACTGGAGCCAGGATTCACCAGCCTTTTTAATGGCAGGGACCTCACTGGTTGGGGATTCCGGGCCAGGAAGACCTTCAAGCCGACTGCAACCTTCGATGGCAGGAAGGCAAGTCATGACAATCGCTACGTTGCCATCAATGGTCGCCTCGTTGTCACCACCCCGCCGGAAGGTCGTCGTGTTCAGCAGCTCTGGACCACCAGGGAGTTCCCGAAGGACTTTATCCTTAAGCTCGAATTTCGTGCCACCCCCAATGCCGACAGCGGCGTTTTTATCCGTAAGCCACAACTTCAGTGCCGGGACTACATCCTCGCCGGGCCCTGGAAGGACCTGAAGAACTACAAGCCACAGGAATGGAACGAGATGGTTGTTACAGTGAAAGGTGGCGTGGCCCATTGCACCTGTAACGGCGATGTCCTCAATGAAGCCATGAAGGTCCCTGCAACCGGGCCCATTGGCCTGGAAGGCGACCGAGGCCAGATGGAATACCGCCGAATCCGCATCAAGTCTTTGAAGTAGAGCCCGAGGGCGTCACCTGAGTAGTCGAGCAGATTGCATTCGGCGGACTCGAGGACATGGGCCACCAGGACGCAGCCAGGCTGATCGACTTCGCGGCGGGTTAGTAGGTTTAAGGAGAGAACTCTTTCAATTGGGTCTTGAGAAGCTACAAATAGCTAATGACAAAAGGCCTCCCACAATCAGAATTGCCTGAGTTGTACATTCCATCGTAACCTCTCCCCAGTTGGATGATCTTTCCGGAATTAATGCGGCCAGTAATAGGGCGAACCCCGTTAATATCGAGGCAGTTGAGGCTACCTTGCAAATCTTAGTAACTGTCATTCCCCGAAGAAAACACCAAGCCACGGGTCGGTAAAGAAATAAAACGGCACCCGTAGCCTCAACCATCGAGGACATGGGCCATCAGGACGCAGCCAGATTGATCGACTTTGCGGCGGGTTAGTATCGTTTACTGGAGATCACTTCGCCGTTTTCGTAGACGATTTCACTCTGCGGCGAGCCGTCTTTGTTGTACTGAATCGCCGTGCCATGCATTTTGCCGTCTACATAGGGGGTTTCTGATCTCTTCGATCCGTCCTCGTGGTACAAAACCTCAGTCTTGGTCTCCCCATACCCACCAACAAGCAGTGCAACGCCCACCATCAAAATGCTTAAAAATTTCATCCGCCGAAGAAAACACCAATCCGCGGGGCGGTAAAGAAATAACACGGTGATCATCTTTCCCTAGACCGTTGGTGGTGTAGGTGCTATTATATGAGAAGCTAAAGGCTGTGGTGGCTCCACTGCGACACCACGACTCGCTAAACTTTCGCGGTGGCTCCCGAAAACAAGCATTGGGCCGTCACGTCTACGCGGCCTGGAACTTAATCAACACCAACGGCAACTATAATGGCTGAATCAACATCCATAAATTCCTACTTTCGGAGCCGCATCAACCAGTTCCATACGAACACGTTACAGCGTCTCTGGCGTTCCAACTCGTTCCGCTCCCTAGGTGAGTATGTCCCCAACGACTTCACCCTCGACATCCGTCAGGCGGAAGTCACGTCCTTGATAGCGGAACGTCAGTCGCTTGTGCTCGACGCCGAGGAGATGAAGCATGGTGGCGTGCAGGTCATGGACGGAGACACGGTTTTGCTCAGCGTTGTAGCCAAGTTCGTCAGTATTGCCGTAGGTGATGCCGGGCTTGATCCCTCCGCCGGCCATCCAGATTGAAAAGCCTTTCATGTGGTGATCCCTTCCGGAGCCCTGGGCCATGGGTGTGCGGCCGAATTCACCTGCCCAGACGATCAGTGTCTCGTCGAGCATGCCTCGTTGCTTGAGATCCTGGACGAGTGCGGCTGAACCCTGGTCGACATGCTTGACCGTGGCGGGCAGTCCTTTTTCGATTCCGCCGTGGTGGTCCCATCCTCGGTGGTAGAGTTGTATGAATCGGACACCTCGTTCAGCCAGTCTGCGGGCCAGCAGGCAGTTTCCCCCGAAGGTGCCGTCAGCTCCCTTGGTGCCATAGAGATCAAGGATGTGTTTGGGTTCCCTGGAGACGTCCATCAACTCGGGGACGCTCATCTGCATGCGGAAGGCGAGTTCGTACTGGCTGATACGTGTATCAATTTCAGGATCCCCAACCTGTCTGGATCGCAGTCGGTTGAGAGCTCCGGCAGTATCGACGATGTCGCGCTGATTGGCATTGTTGACTCCCTTGGGGTTGCGGACGTAGAGGACTGGATCGCCGGTTGAATTGAAATGGACCCCTTGATATTGTCCCGGGAGGAAACCGCTGTGCCATTGTCGGGAGGCAATTGGCTGGTTCTGTCCACCGCCGGTGGAGGTCATGACGACGAAGCCGGGTAGATTCTGGGATGCGGAACCCAGACCATAGAGGAGCCATGATCCCATGGATGGTCGCCCACTGATGGTGGTGCCGGTATTGATAAATGTGTGGGCCGGATCATGATTGATCGCCTGGGTGTACATGGAGCGAACGATGCAGAGATCATCCGCCACCTTTGGGATATGCTGGAATACTTCGCTTATCTCCTGCCCGGATTTGCCATGACGGTTGAACTTAAAATATGGAGCCCGACAGGTGAGCTTTTTCCCCTGGAGCTGGGCGATGGACTGGCCCTTTGTCAGGGAATCCGGCATGGGTTTCCCATTCAGTTCGGTGAGCTTGGGCTTGGGGTCAAAGGTTTCAAGGTGGGATGGGCCACCGGCCATGTACAGGAAGATGACGCGCTTGATCCGGGGTCGGTTATGACGGGGCAGGGCGACACCATCCCAGCGAGGTACAGACTTGTCGCCAGCCATCAGGTCAGAGAGGGCGATGCCCCCGAGTCCGGCGGCTGTTTGATTTATAAAGGCGCGTCTTGCGAGCATCTTGGTGTTCGGGATTCGGTTTAGATTAACGGGGGCAGGAATGTTGTATCAATTCCGGGTAATGGTCTCGTGGAGATTGAGGAGGGTACGGGTGACTGACGTCCATGCTGCCAGTTCCCCGGGTTTTTGATCAGTGCCGGGCTTTGATTCACCATTCTGCAGGAGGGCCTTGGCTGCGTCGGGATCCTTCATGTATTCCTTGCGGTGATGTTGGAGAAGGTTCGTGAGAAGGATAACTTCTTCTTCCGTGGGAGGCCGGGCGAAGGTGATTTGGCAGGCTTTACGGATCCGTGCACCATCGTCCTTGATGGGCATTACGAGGAGTCTCCCGGCAAACCGGATGGCAGACTCGACATAGGTGGGGTCGTTGAGGAGGACGAGGGCTTGTAGTGGAGTATTGGAAATGGGGCGCTGGGCAACGCATTCCTCACGGCTGGGTGCATCAAATGCCTGCAGGCTGGGGTGCCAGAAACTTCTTCGCCAGAGGGTGTAGATGCCTCGTCGATAAAGGTTTTCTCCGTGGTCCTGTACGTATTTCCCGCTGTTATATAGTCGAAACCAGTAGTTGGCAGGTTGATAGGGCTTTACGCTCCTGCCCCCCACTTCACGGGTAAGCAGTCCACTTATGGCCAGTGCGTTGTCCCGAACCAGTTCAGCCTCAAGGCGAAAGGCCGTTTGTTTCTCAAAGAGTTCACCATTACTGGAGTGGTTGGAACTTCGCTGGTAAGCCTGGGTATGGACAATCTGGCGGATGAGTCCCTTTATATCCCATCCACTCTCCATGAACTCGACTGCGAGCCAGTCAAGGAGTTCCGGGTGGGTCGGCCAACCACCCTGTGAGCCGATGTCATCGAGGTTCCTGGATAACCCTTGCCCGAAGAGGAGTTTCCAGATGCGGTTAACAAAGACGCGTGCGGTCAATGGGTTGTCCCTGGATGCAATCCAGTTCGCCAGGTCAAGGCGCGTGGCGCGATCCTTTGATTTTGCTAGCTTTCCGAGAAATCCGGGTATGGCGGGCTCGACTACAGGTCCGGTCTCATCGAGCCAGTTTCCTCTTGGCAGGATGCGCACCATCCTGGGTTTTGCCTGCAGGGTAACCAGGGTTTTGGGCCACGCTTTTGTATTCGTGAGTTCCCCGAGTCTTTTCTCAAGGGTCTGGATCCTGGATGTGAGTTCCTGTTTTTCATTTTCCCGGGTCTTGTCCAGAATCGTTATATGGCGAACAACCGGGGCCATTTCCCTTCCTTGTCCGTCCCTGTGGCCATAAGTCAGAACCTGCTTTCCCATTTTACCGGGATTAACTGTTCCCGTGACCTGCACCTCCGCATCAACCATGATATTTCCTGAGGCATCAACGACCTCGGCACCCGGGTCAATGAAGGGGGTTCCGACCTGATGAGTGATCTGTGCCTTACCAATCAGGCGAAGGGAGGGAGGCTTATCCTCAGTCACAATGACCGTTCGCTTTGCCCTGGAAAGGTTTCCACTGGAGTCAACGACGGTGTAATTCACGGCTTTCTCTCCAGCCTCAGAGGTATCCAGTCCACCTCCGGAAAAAAGCACAGCCACCTCGGAACCGGTCAGACCGCGGTTGTAGAGGCGAATATCGTCCACAGCGACCTTGGCGTAAGTGCCGCTATGCCGACCAACAGAAAGCTGGCGGGTATTTCGAATGTCAATCGTTGTGTCATCGACTGAGCCCAGCAATTTACCATCCCCGTAAAACTGAACTTTGCCCGATGCACGGATGCCCACAACGTGATGCCATTCACCATCCAGGCCCCATCCTGCCGATGGTTTTGCTACAAGTCGGGTTTTTGCGGAATCCCGGACAGTAAAGCCCACATTGCCTTTTTCCGTCCATCCCAACCCCCAGAACGGGGTTTCCGAGGAGTAGCCATATTTCCCTAAAATATTGTGGAACCAGGCCCCGTTGTCAGTCGACTTAAACCAGCAGGCGGCCGAAAACTCCTGCAGGTTCAGGTTATCATTGTGCGGCCGGTCAATGTACCCGTTCAGGGATTGGAAATTGATCGCCTTGCCCAATTTCCCTTTGATTACTACAGTGGCGGGATCGACGCCCTTCAACATGCCATGATTTCCGTGACCACTGAAGTCCGGGATCGTGGTGCCATCCAGGGAGTCAAGGCTCCAGTGCAGGACAAGGTCCGGCACCGGCGGAAAATTTTCACTGGTAACCACAAGCTCACCCTCAAGGGCGTCCAGTGCAGTGGCACCGGCATCCACATAGGATTCACCAACCCCGACATGGACCTTTGCCGCCCCGTTCAATGTGATAACAGGGGCAACCGTATCCTTCGCCGTCACGTGCCGCGAGACAGGCCGGGCTGGATGACTGCCGGCCGCCATTTTTTTCTTCAACCCGGAAATCTGTTTCCGTAGATCAACCTGTTCACTCAGGATTGCATCGGTCGGCATGAGTGTGTGCTCGGGGTACCCGACACCTCGTTCCTTTATATCAGCGAAAAAGGCGGCAAATGAATAAAAGTCCCTCGTCGTGAATGGATCAAATTTATGATCATGACATTCAGCACAACCAAGTGTTGTGCCAAGGAAGATCGCTGCGGTGTTGCGGACCCGATCGGAAGCGTACTTTGCTGTATATTCCCTGGCTTGGGCTCCGCCTTCGCTGGTGGTCTGGATCAGGCGGTTGAACCCTGATGCCACCTTGTACGCATACCTGCTGTTTTCGTCGCCATCCAGCAGGTCCCCGGCGAGTTGCTCCACAATGAACCGGTCATAGGGTTTATTGGCATTAAACGCATTGATGACGTAGTCGCGGTACATCCAGCATTCCCTGAGTCGGTCCTTGTGGTAACCGACGGAGTCCGCATAACGCACCAGATCCAGCCAAAGGATGGCCAGGCGTTCCCCGAAATGTGGCGATTCAAGAAGATCGTCAACGAGTCTTGAATAGGCTTTAGTCGATGGGTCGGCGGCAAAGGCTTGAGCCGTTTCCGGCTTGGGCGGGAGGCCGACAAGATCAAGGTGAAGTCTCCTGACAAGAGTGTATGGATCGGCTTTTGGGGCGGGTTGAATCCCTTCTTCCTTGATTTGTTGTAGAAGAAGGAGATCTATCGCTGAGAGTTTGGAGTCTTTATTGGATAATTTAGGAATTTCCGGACTTTTCGGGGGGATCCAGGCCCAATGGCCTTCCCATTGTGCACCTTCCTTGATCCATCGGGTTAGCAATTGCTTTTCCTTCCCGGTGAGTTGTTTCTCGTGGTCATGGGGAGGCATTTGCTCCTCGGGGGCAGGGTGATGGATGCGGTGGTACAGTTCGCTTTCATCCGGATTACCGGGAACAATGGTTGGAGTCTTGCGCTCGGCGAGCATACCTTCCCTGGTGTCGAGCCTGAGTTTTCCCTTTCGCTTGTTCTCGTCCGGTCCATGGCAGGCAAAGCATTTGTCCGAGAGGATGGGGCGTATATCCCTGTTAAACTGGATCGGTTCCGGTTTTCCATGGAGTGAGGCAAGGAAAAGGACAACTGGAAAGCTGGTGAAAATGTGTTTCATAAAGGCTTTCCTTTTAAAGAGTATTCATTAGGGTTCTTGCCAGACAAAAAGACTGAAATATGGCCGTCGCTGAATCCAGTACTGAAATACTTCGAGAGCATCCCATTATTTTTTTTGATGGGGTCTGCAACCTTTGTAACCATTCCATCGACTTTGTGCTACGTGCAGACAAGGCAGGGGTCTTTCGGATTGCGTCGCTCCAGGGGGATACGGCGAGGAAGCTTCTCGCGCCGCAGTCTGGTGAGCCTGGGGAGTGGTCGATGGTTTTACTGGATGGCGATGGAATGCACGAACGATCAGGAGCTGCACTACGAGTCCTGAAGCGCCTTGGCGGTCTCCGGGGTTTCCTTGGTTGTATTGGATTATGTTTTCCCAGGTTCCTGCGTGACTTCATATACCGCCTGATCGCAAGATATCGCTACCGATGCTTTGGCCGGCGGGAGACATGCAGGATACCGACTGATGATGAGAGTTCGGTTTTTCTTCCCTGAACGGGGTTTTAAACCGCTTGAATGTCCCAACCGTCCCTGTAGTCGCGGCGGAGCCAATTGGAGAGGTCGCCTCCTGGGGAGGTGAGCTTCATCTTATCGGCATTCCAGGTCAGCTTCTGGTCACGGTGGCGTACGGCAATATTGCCCAGGAGCACCGCCTCCGTTAACGGGCCGGCGTAGTCAAAGCCGTCGCTGGGTTGCCTGCCGGTTAGGCAGCCGTCGATGAAGCCATGGTAGTGGTCAAGGCTGGCCTCCTCCTTTACCTTGCCCGCGAACTTCTCCTGCGGATATAGCCGGGGAGCACCAACATGGGGGAGCACCATCGTCCCTTCGCTCCCATGGAATAGGGAACCGCTTGTGGGAAGACCAATTTCCCTCGGGATGTCTGTTCCGCGGGCATTGCCTCGTCGACCACCGTCAAGCCAGGTTATTTCAAAGGATTTGCCTTCAGTGAACTTTGTGCCGGGGAAATCATATTTGACGACATTCTGGGCGGGCCAGACCTCGTCGTTGATGCCGGTGTGGTCAGTGCAGACCAAGGTGTTTGGCGCCTTGTCAATTTGCAGGGCTGTGAAGACTGGGTCAAGGATGTGACAGCCAAAGTCGCCGAGACAGCCGTTGCCGAAGTCCTGCCAGTCCCGCCAACCCCAGGGGTGGTAAACTCGGCCGGCCACGTATGGTCGCATGGGGGCAACGCCAATCCACTTGTCCCAGTCGAGGGTCTTGGGGACTGGGGCTGGATTCGGGCGACTGATGTGTCCGGACTTACCGTGTCCGGTTGCATTGCACCAGGATTGAACGCTCTTTACCTGACCAATGAGTCCATCTCTTATTATCCTGACCCCAGTGCGGTAGTGTTTGTGAGAATGAATCTGGTTGCCCATCCGTGTGATGACCTTGGATTTTGCTGCCTGCAGTCTCATTTGCCGGGCTTCCCAGACGTTGTGTGTCAGGGGTTTCTGGCAGTGCACATGGATTCCGCGCCGCATGGCATCAAGAGAGATGTAGGCGTGCATGTGGTCAGGCGTGGAGACGGTGACTGCATCAATTTTGTCCTCCATCTTGTCGAGCATATCGCGGTAGAACTGGAAGACGGGTGCCTTGGGTTGCAGGTCCTTGGCTTGCTGGGTCCTTGCTAGATCGATGTCGCAGAAGGCAACATGGCGTACCTTGTTGTGCGTGGACATGAGCAGGGTGTCGGACCAACCCTTTGCCTCCGTTCCGATGGAGGCCATCTGGAGCGTTGAGTTTAGGTTCCTAGCCCGGACGATTGCCGGAGCGGCAAGGGAGGATGCAACAGAGGCTTTAAGAAGGGTTCTGCGATTCATGATTTTAGATGTTTGTTACCCAGAAAGCATCAAGCGGTGGCACAATGGCAAGTTTTCTCTACTCATTTTAGGCGTTGAGATGCTTGACTCCGGATATTTCAAGGCATGCAATTGTAAGCCAAGCCTCATTTATAAAATGCAAATCAATCGCCGTAATTTCATCCAGACTTCTTCCACTGCCTTGGCCTGTTCCATTGGAGGTTCGGTTCTGGGCCAAGATTCCCCGGGGAAGCCCAGCAATATCAAGCTCGGTATTTCATCCTACTCCTACTGGCATTTCCGTACCAAGCGGGTTCCCATTGAGACGGTCATCGACAAGACTGCACAACTTGGTGTTTCCGGGGTGGACATCCTTCATCGGCAGATGGATTCAGAGAAACCGGATTACCTGCAGAAACTCAAGCGGCATGCATTCATAAACGGGGTGGACCTTATTTGCCTCTCAATCCATCAGGATTTCGTTGAGCCTACTGCAGAGGCCAGAAAAAAGAATGTCGAGCATACCAAGAAGTGTATCGAGTTGGCCTACCAGATGGGCATTCCCTGCATCCGGCTCAACTCCGGTCGTTGGGGTACGGCACGAAACTTTGATCACTTGATGGAGCTTCGGGGCAACGAACCCATCCTGAAAGGCTATACCCTCGACGATGGTTTCAAGTGGTGTATTGATTGTATTGAGGAGTGCCTGCCCAAGGCAAAGGAATGCGGAGTAATCCTGGCGCTGGAAAACCATTGGGGGTTAACACGATCCCCGGAAGGTCTCCTGCGCATAGCCAATGCCATCGACTCTCCCTGGCTTGGTGTACTCATGGATACCGGGAACTTTCTTGAGGAACCCTATGGGAAACTGGAGAAGATTGCCGACAAGACCGTATTCGTACAGGCCAAGACCTATCATGGAGGAGGGGAGTGGTACACCCTTGACTTGGACTATGCCCGGATTGCCAAAATTTTAAAGAATGCTAATTATTCCGGTTACATTTCCCTTGAGTTTGAAGGCAAGGCGCACGCTGACCAGGGCGTGCCCAAGAGTGTCGGGATGCTTCGAAAGGCATTTGGAATCAGTTAATATAATTTAGGAAACTATATAAATCCAGGCGGAGATGCCTGACTGCATGGTTGTCTCGGTTCTTTGGTAATCATCCACTTCATAGTCGTCCGCCTTCTCCAGTTCCTCTTGTGTTATTGCATAGACCATTCCCTGCACGATGTCGGAAGGATTCCCGGTTGCAACGAGGATCGGGTGCATGTCGGTGCCACTTTTCTCAATCACCGCCCGGTCCCTGATTTTTAATTCCTCGATCCTGTAGCCGGGCAATTCCTCAGGGGTGCCTTTCAGCAATCTGCCAAACAGGGATTGCTGGACCTGTGGCAACTGGAGAGTTCCGTAGGAAAAGAGGTTTTCCATGGAGCAGCGGGGAGTTGATGGGTGCCTGTGGACTTGAACTTTACTTTACCTTGAGGCCAATGCTTTGGGAGTGACTGTTGAATTCGGGAGCGTACATGCACTGCACGTTGGTCATGCCCGTCTGGTACTCGCCGCGATGCTGGACGCGGACGGAGTATTCGAAGACGTACACGCCCTTGGGCAGGTAATCGAGGTAGAAGTGCGAAGCCGTATCGCGGGTAGACTCGTAATAACCGAGACCATCCTGATACTTGTATCGGGAAAGAACGTTCACAGGCTCGGTGCCACTACCGCGATGATCCTTCATGTGGACGTACTCCATGTCGCGGTCGGTGCGCAGTTCGATCCGGACGACCAATTCATCGCCCACCTCGACGGGTCCCCGAACGGGTGAGATCTCCGGACCCTTCTTGGTGTACTTCTTCACGTAGAGAGCCTTCTTGATCTTCAAGGGAGTGCCTTCG
>Ga0209660_1001457_pt1 | contig 12453 bp, 15 predicted proteins | sample SaaInlV_100m_DNA_2_FD_184659 | JGI IMG/M metagenome (GOLD analysis project Ga0209660, IMG submission 184659) | Marine microbial communities from expanding oxygen minimum zones in the Saanich Inlet - SI072_LV_100m_DNA (SPAdes) (version 2) | ecosystem: Environmental > Aquatic > Marine > Intertidal... | reverse complement strand
AGAATTACTAATGAAATTGAGGATGTAACTTGGGTAACATATACAATTTCAAGTAAACCACCAGCAACAATTGAGCCACAATAGTGAAAAATTATGAGTTATGAAAAAATCTGTGATGAAATATTAGCGTATAATGAAAAAATTAGATATGCAGCTGTTTATGATTATGGTGAGCTACATGATAAAATTAGACCAGGTATTACATCTCACTTAACTAGAGAAGAAACTGAAACATCATTATCACAAGCAATTTACCGATGGTCAACAAGGAAAAAAACTGCTGACAAAATTGGTGTTCCAGTTTTTGCATTAGCAAAATATGAAAAAATCTATAGAATAACAATACCTATTGGAGGTGCAGGATTAATTTTGATAACTACAGAATTAGATGTAAATGTAAATGAGATTGTAGATAAAACTCTTGAAATTAGAGATACATATGCAAAAAAATTGTCATAAATATGACTTTTCATGTTTTTGATACTTATGTAAAAGCAAATGATGGTCATACAATACATTTTGATGTAATTACTGACAAAAATGATTCTACAACTGCAATTTCTTTTGCAAAAGAATGGTTAAAATCAATTGGAGAAGATAATGCAGTAGTAACTACAGAAGAATGTAAATTTTGTCATTCAGAATCTGTTCCAGAAGATACTGAAATTGAAATAATGACAAACGGATATTTTATTGCAAAAATGGAAGGATGTCCAAAAAATTAATCTAAAAGTGCGGCTCCAAATACTCCTGAAGAATCACCAAGTTTGTTTTTCAATATAGGAGTTTCAACAATATCGGAAAATACTTTTGAGTAAATTGATTTTGTACCTTCAGTGTATAAAAAATCAATATTAGATAAACCGCCTCCAAGAATTATGGCATCAGGATCTAAAATATCAATTACATTTGCAAGACCATAACCAAAATTTTCTAAAAATTCATCTTTCCATTGTTTACCAATAGCATAATCAAAATTATTGATAATTTCAGGCATAGATTGAGTTAATCCAGTAAGCTGATTCCAACGTTTTTCTAAAGATGGTCCACTAATGTATGTCTCCACACAACCAGATTTACCACAATAACAAGAATTACCATTTTGATGTAAAGTATGGTGTCCCCATTCACCAGCAATATTGGTTCTACCACAATGAAGAATATCATTAATTACAATTCCTCCACCTACACCAGTACCTAGAATAACACCAAAAACTAAACCAAATCCAATCCCAGCACCCATTTTAGATTCAGATAAAGTAAAACAATTAGCATCATTTTCAATAGAAATAGTTTTGTGGAGTTTATGTTCTAAATCTTTTTTTAAAGATTTACCGATTAAACATCGAGTATTACTATTTTTGATTAATCCAGTTTGTTTTGAAATTGACCCAGGACAGCAAATTCCTAAAGAAAAATCAGAAATATTTTGAGAGACATCTGAAACTAGGGTTTCAATTGTATGAATAATTTCATTGTAATTATTTTGAGGGGTAGGTACTCTTTTTCTTTCTAAAACATTTAGATTTTCATCAAGAACAATAATTTCTGTTTTAGTACCACCTAAATCTACACCAATTTTGTACAACAATAATTTATGAAAAGTAGAGTATGATTAAGTTTTAACTAAATTTATCCCATTGGGGGCATACCGCCGCCACCTGGACCACCAGATATAGCAATAACATCATCTATTCTAAGAATCATACATGCTGCTTCGGTTGCAGATTTTATAATTTGTTCTTTAACTACAATTGGTTCTAAAACATTAATTGCCATCATATCAGCAATTTTTGTATTTTTTGCATCAATTCCAGTCCATTTTTGACCTTGATTTTGTTTTGATCTTAAAGTAGCCATGGTATCAATTGGATCCATACCTGCATTTTCAGCAATAGTTAATGGAATTACCTCTAATGCTTCAGCATATTTTTTAATTGCAAGTTGTTCTCTTCCACTAAAGTTATCAGCCCATTCTTTAAGTTGAGATGCTGCAAATGATTCAGGAGCACCTCCACCTGCAACAATTTCAGGTTTTTCAATTACATCTTTTACTACCATAAGTGAATCATGAATAGAACGATCAACTTCATCAATTACTCTTTGAGTTCCTCCACGAATTAACATTGTAACAGATTGTGGATGCTTACAACCTTCAATGAATACCCATTTATCAGATTCTACTTTCTTTTGATGAGCTAAATCAGCATGACCAAGATCATTTTCAGATAAATCATCCAAATTACTAATTACACGACCATCTGTAGCTTTAGAAAGTTTAATCATATCACTTTCTTTGACACGACGAATTGCCATGATACCATGTTTAGAAAGATAATGTTGTGCAATATCATCAATTCCTTTTTGACAAATCAAAACATTAGCACCAACATCATGTAATTTATCAACCATTGTCTTTAGCATTCTATTTTCTTCTTCTAAGAACATCTGCATTTGAGTTGGATCAGTAATTCTAATTTCTGCACTCATTTCAGTTTTTTCAATTTCTAATGCGGAATTGATTAATGCAATTTTTGCAGATTCTATTCTAGTAGGCATTCCACTATGAACAATTTCTTTATCTAAAACAATACCTTTTACAATTTGTGTATCATCAATTGAACCACCTGGTTTCTTTTCAACTTTAATATTTTCAAGATCAACGAAATATTTATCACCCTTTTTTGTCGTAATACTAAGAATTGCATCAACGACAATTTTTGATAAAATAGTACTATCTTCAGAAATTAATTTCGATTGCATACTTGTTGAAGCAATTTTAATAAGTGATGCTTTATCGTCAGGTTGAATTTTTTTGGATAATTGAGAATAGATTTCAAGAGTTTTTTCAGATGCTGCTTGATAACCTTCAATAATAGTTGAAGAATGAACATCTTTTTTCAAGAGATCTTCTGCTCTAGCTAATAATGCACCTCCGAAAACAACAGAAGAAGTTGTTCCATCACCTACTTCATTATCTACAGTTTTAGCAATTTCAACAATCATTTTTGCTGCTGGATGTTGAACATCAATTTCTTTAAGAATAGTAGCACCATCATTTGTAATTGTAACGTCACCTAAGGAATCAACTAACATTTTATCTAAACCACGAGGTCCAAGACTACTTTTAACTAATTCTGCAACTAATTTTGCTGCAGCAATGTTGTTTTGTTGAGCATCTTTGCCTTTTTGTTGTAATGCACTTTCTTTAAGAACTAGTACAGGTCCATTTGGTCCTTGTTGAATTGATGCCATTTAGATTCATTTTCAATTCTCAAAATCCCCCTTTTTAACATTGCCTAATTGATTGGTGAAATGTAAGATCGTTTTTTGACATCAATAATTCCACCTGCAAGAATCCTTACAGAAGGTAGTGCTAGAAAAGGTAAGAATAAAGGAATTAAGTGAGGTTTACTGAATTTACATCCTAAATCTACAATAGAATTATTGATCTGTTCAAAATTAGATGAAACAGTCTCAAAAGAATCAGTTGAAACAATTCCCCCAAATTGTAAAGGTAATGAGGCAAGAATTTTTCCAGACTTAACTACAACTAAACCACCTTGATTTTTAATTAAATGGTTTGATGCTATTGCCATATCAGAATCATTTGAACCAAGTATAATCAAATTATTTTCATGAAAACTCCAAGTTGAAGCAAATGCACCTATATCAGCACCAAAATTTTCAAGAAAACCAATAGAATGTTTACCTGTTCCATGAATTCTGTCAAATGCTGCAATTTTCCAAATATCAGAATCTAAAGATGCAGAAACATGACCATCCCTAGAATTAAGTTCGGATGTTCCCAATTTAGTAATTATTTCATTTTGCATAAAAATAGTATTTGCTACTACATGATCTTTTTTGGATTTAATTAGAAAGTCATTTTTAGAGAATTTTTTTAATTTAACAGTTTTTTTAATCCATGGAGAAATAATATTTTTTCTAATACGAGCTACAAAAGAACCATTAGAAACTACAAGTTTGCCGCCAACAAAAACATGTTTTGGTTTAAATGATTTTAAATTATCAAAAACTAAGATATCAGCTAATTTTCCAGGGGCAATACCACCAAGATCTTTTCCCATATTATAATAATCAAAATTATTTTTTGATGCCATTGTAATTGCATCTATTGGTTCTAAACCAAGTTTAATAGATTCACGTATGCAATAATCAATGTGACCAAATTTAGAAATATCTAATGGGTCAAGACCATCAGAACAAAACATTAACCGATTAAGATATGTTCCGTTTGATAATACACGTGGAATAATTTCTTTCAAATCACGACGTATAGAACCTTCTCTTATCATTATCCACATTCCTAGACGTAATCGTTCCAACACTTGATCAAAATTAATTGGTTCGTGACAAGAAAGTATACCAGAGGAAACATATGCATTAAGTTTTTTTCCACTTGCACCTGCAGTGTGTCCATTAATTATACAATCACACTCCAACATTGTTGAAAGTGATTTCATTGTTTTTGGTTCACGTAAAGTTACTTTAGTCCATGAAAAAACTTCTCCCATTCCAATTACATGTGGATGTTTTATTGCAATTTTTTCTTGTGATGGACTTAATGATTTACTATTACTAAACTTTGCATCTACAGGAAGTCCTCCAGGAACTGCTTGAAATATTCTAATTGGTAAATTTTCACCTAATTTAAGAAATTCTTGAAAACCCTTGTAACCTCCGACACTAACAATGTCAATTGGATCTGAAAAAAGAGATGTTACACCACAAAGAAGAGCTTGTTTTGCAAATTCAGATGGCAATACAAATTGATCAATGTGTAAATGGGGATCTGCAAATCCGGGACTGACAAATTTATCATGAATATCAATGACTTTTGTTTTTGGTCCTATCGTATGTGTTGCATCAGGACCAACATAAGCAATACGATCATTGATTATTGCGATCTGAGTTTTTGGAATAATTTCTCTAGTGTAAACTGAAAGTAAGTTACAATTTGTTAATACTAAATCAGATTTTTTCTCACCAAGTGCAACAGAATTTAGAGAATTAATTGAATCGGCTAGGCTTGAACTCATAAGAATAAATGAAATTTATGACTATTATAGGTTCAATGCTTAAATTACGGTTGAAGAGGTTTTGTTGATATGAACATTCCAAAGGTGATCAGAAAGTATTGTGCAAAATGTAATACACATACTGAACAAAAGGTCTCTATTTACAAGGCTGGAAAAAGACGTGGTTCTGCAGCAGGTGAACGTCGTCACGCTGAACGTAAACAAGGTTATGGTGGACAAAAATTCCCAAAACTTGCAAAACCAGCCAAAGTTACAAAGAAAGTTACTCCACTTATGACATGTACTGTATGTAAAAAGAAATACAATAAAAAAGGTGTTAGAATTAAGAAATTTGAGTTGGTAGCAGCATGAAAAAAGGTCACATCGAAGTTCCAAAACCATCAAGTAAGTTTCAAAAGGTTAATTGTGAAGAGTGCGGTGAATTACAAATAGTGTATTCTCATGCATCTACAGTTATTGCATGTAATTCTTGTGGCAATACAATTTCAGAACCAACAGGTTCTAAAGCCAAAATAAATGGTAAAATTTCAGGTAGTGCCGAGTAATTCATAATCTCGCTTTGTGTTTAAATTAAATGCAATACGTTTATCATCAATTATAATATAATTTTCATCTATATTTTCAGATGAATTAATTTTACTTGTATTAATTAAAGAAATTCCAGTGTAATTACATTTTTGATTACTATGATGTATAGAATAATCAGATTCCAATCCAAGTGTTGTTAAAAATTTGTTAGTAACTAGTATACTTGTCCAAATTTTTGCAGGATCATAATGATTAACAATTTGTTGTATTATTTCGTTATCCAATAATGGTAAATCACCTGAAGTAACTAAAACTGAATCATTAATAGATTGAAGTACCAAAGATAAATCTTCAACATATCCAATTCCGGAGGTATGAAATATTTCAATATTATTTTCTTGTAATAATATTTTTGTATTTGGAGAATTAGAACTAGTTAGGGCTAAAATTTTTGAAAAGCAATTTGAATCTTTTAAAGAATCAACTACATGAAGGATGATTGGTTTTTTATATTTGAGCAATAATTTTTCATGATCTAAATTCATACGTGCACCTTTACCACCTGCCATTACCAACCCAATCATATTGATACAAACACCATCAATGATGCTAAACGAGTTAATTCATTTGTTGAACCAAGAACATCACCAGTAATTCCACCAAAACTACGAGTAGATATTATCAAAATAAATAATGTTACAATTATAGTCACACCAAGCATTACAAGACCAGTAGTTTCACCAAGTAAAGCAATAGGAATAATCATGATTACAAATGCTACCATCAATTTTTTCTTATCTTTCATAATTTTCATAAAAGGAGAATTTGAGCCTAATGATGCTGAATTTCCTAAACTCGCTAATAAAACCATTGAAAATTTTGCTAAAATTTCACTAATCAATATTGCCTTAAACAAATCAAATCCAGTTGTAAGAGAAATTGTAACAACTAATCCAATAAGATACAGAACAATGGCAACTATTCCTGCAGAACCTGTAGAAAGATCCTTCATTGCATTAAGTTTTTTCTCCTTACTACCTTTTACCATAAGACCATCAGCAAAATCTGCTAAACCATCTGCATGATGAATTCCAGTTATAATTACAATTGATGTAACTACAAGAAAACTAACTATAATTGGATCCAAAAGAAAAGATAAACCAAAACCAAAACCACCAACTAAAATTCCAATTATAATTCCAACAATAGGAAAAAGATACATGTATTTTGCAGTATCATCTAATGTAAAATTTGATGATGGTAAAATTGTTAAAAAAGAAAAAATGGATCCAATTTCTTTAAACATAAAGCCACCATCCAATAAAAGATAAAATAAAAATTATTGGAATTATAATAATTCCAAAGAAAAGAATTGATGTTAATTTCATAATCTTAATTGCAGAAATGACATGTTGTTTTGTAAGAACAATTTCACCATCTCCTAATTTATAATGATTTATTTTTTCAAATTTAGTTTCTAAAGCGCCAGCTAATGCTGCCATAGGATATCCAGCATTAGGACTTTCAGTTGTTTTGCCATCTCTAATCATTATTTTGTAAGAATTTCTCCAATTATTTTGTAAAATAGCTGCTGAAATAATCATCATTAATCCTGTTAATCTAGATGGAATATAATTTAAGATTGTATCACAAGTAGCAGTAAACCATCCTAAATTTTTAAAAATATCATTTTTGTACCCAATCATTGAATCTGCTGTATTGATAACTCGATACACAAACGCTCCCCATAAACCAAAAAAAGCATAATAAAACATTGGTCCAGTTATACCATCAACAGTGTTCTCACTAATACTTTCTAATACGCCTGAAAGTACATGATTTTTATCCAAATTTGTGGTATTTCGCTTTACAATCATAGATAAATAATTTCTTGCCATATCAAGATTATTACTCTCCAGAGATTCCAATACGCTGATTGCATGTTTTTCCATTCCACGAATAGCAATAGTTGTTTTAAGCAATAATGCCCCAATAAGTATAGAAGCAATCAGTGAAACATAATCAATAGAAATTAAAGATATTGCAAAATTAAGACTTGATAATAATAAAACAACAATACTAGAAATAATTATTATAATTAAAATACCACCAATTTTTTCAATTGTAGAATTTTGGTGTTTCACAACAGGAGTAAATTTTGCAATCAATGTTCCTATCCAAGCTGTTGGATGATAACGATTTTTTGGATCTCCAAATATTAAATCAATTAAAATTGCAAAACCAATAATAGATATAGATTCAAGAATCATTGTAACATTTTCTCAATTGAATTAATATCAATATTTGATTTAACAATTTTTGATAATTTATTTAATTCATCATCAATTTTTGAAATATTTTTTTTGCTCCAAGTAATATGTTTAGGTTTTGCATTAAGAGAATCCTCCTCAGGTAAATTTAATGATATTAATGGAATAGTTCCAAAAGTAGGAATTTTTGTAATATTTTTTAATTTTTTAAATCCAGGTTTTAATACATCAATATCACCACGAAATTTATTAAAAATAAATCCCTTGACAAGTTTTTGATATTTTTTATCAATTAAATTCATGGTTCCAACTAAACTTGCAAAAGATCCTCCTTTATCAATATCAGTTACCAATAATACATCTGCATTTGCTTTTTTAGCAATTTTCATATTTGCAATATCATATTTCTGTAAATTAATTTCTGCAGGAGAACCTGCCCCCTCCATAATTACTAGATCAAAATTTTTCTGTAAAGTCTTCAGTGATTTTGTAGCTATTTTCATACCTTCAATATTAACAAATTTTTCATAATATTCTTGAGCATGCATTTTTTTGAAACGCTTACCGTTCAAATATACAATACTAGAATAATTCCCAACTGGTTTTAATAAAATAGGATTCAAATCAGGCGTAATATTACAACGTGCACCAAAAGCTTGAATTGCTTGAGCACGAGAAATTTCAAAATCAGGCGTAATATAAGCAAAATTAGACATATTTTGAGATTTAAACGGAGCAACACTGTAACCCTTATCTGAAAAAATTCTACACAAGGCTGCAACCAAGGTTGTTTTACCAGCACCAGAGGAAGTTCCCTGAATCATTAATGATTTCATTTTATTTTCTCCAATGCTTTTACTAATTTTACATTATCTTTGTGAGATTTTACTGCAATTCGAATGTAATGATTATCTAAACCTCTAAAATTTTTACAATCACGGATTAAAATTTTATTTTTTAATAATTTTGTTTGTAACTTTGTAGAATCATTTTTTGTTTTAATTAAAATAAAATTAGTAGATGAAGAAATACATTCAAATCCATTTAAAATAGAAATATTATCTTCTAAATATTTTAATTCTTTCTGAATTATTATATTAGATTTTTTGATATGAGAAATATTTTTAATTACAGCGTTTGCTGCATCTTGTGCTAAAGAATTTACACTCCAAGGAATTTTTATTTTTTGTAAAATTTTAATTATTTCTTTAGAACCACATGCATATCCAATTCTTAATCCAGGTAAACCAAATGATTTTGTTAAAGATCTTAAAATAAATAAATTATCATATTTTTTTACATAAGATATAAGTGATTCATTAGATTTTGGAACTAATTCAATAAAGCATTCATCAATAAATACAATAGTTTTTAATTTTTTTGCTACAATAATTATAGATAATAATTCTTTTTTTGATAATAATTCCCCTGTAGGATTATTAGGATTACAAAGAAAAATACATCCACTTTTTGGAATTTGTGAAATAAATGAATCAATGTTTGTAGATAAATTTAAGGATTTAAAATATGAAATTTTACAATTACTTAGTTTTACTGCAGTTTCATATTCTTGAAATGTTGGTACATGAATTAGCACTTTAGTTGTTTTAGATAAAAATGCAAAACAAAAATTATAAAGAATTTCAATTGCGCCATTTCCAACAATAATATTTGATTTTGATAAATGCGTATATTTTTCTAGACTTGAAATTACATTTTCAGATTTTGGGTCAGGGTAAAATTGAACTTTATCTAAATTTTTTTTAATTATTAATTTGACAAAATTAGGAATTCCAAGAGGAGTGATATTAGAACTAAAATCAATGATATTGTGATCGCTATTTTTTACAGGAATTTTTCCACCATGAATAACAGGAATATGTCTCCGAATAGAGGATTTTGTTCTTATTTTCACAGTTCCAAATAGAATTGGCTAATTTAGTATGTTTTGGTAATCAGAAAACGATTATTAATTGAACCCGATCCATATTCACATTATGGGTAAGAAAAAAGTTGCAATAATTGGAGTTACAGGTTCTGTTGGACAAGAATTTGTACAATCATTAGATAATCACCCATGGTTTGAAGTTACTCAAATTGCAGCATCAGAACGTTCTGCAGGAAAAAACTATCTAGATGCAATAAAAGATGCCAGTGGAATTATAGCATGGGATGTAGCTGGAGAAATTCCAGAATATATCAAAGAAATGACAGTCAAATCAGTAGATGAGTTAGATGTTTCTCAATTGGACTTGATATTTTCTGCAGTTGAATCTGAAGCTGCAAGAGATATAGAAACTAAAATGGCTGCAGATTTACCAGTTATCTCAACTAGTTCAGCTTATAGATATGAAGATGACGTCCCAATACTAATTCCAGGAATAAATGATGAACAAACAGAATTACTAGAAATTCAAAAGAAAAATCGAAACTGGAAAGGATGGGTAGCTCCTTTACCAAATTGTACTACTACAGGTTTAGCAATTACGTTAAAACCACTACTTGACAAATATGGGGCAAAAAAAGTTATGATGACTTCAATGCAAGCAATATCAGGTGGAGGAAAATCAGGCGTATCTGCAATGGGAATAACAGATAACATTATTCCATATATTCCAAAAGAAGAGGGAAAAGTGAGATTGGAAACAAGAAAAATTTTGGGAAAACTAAAAGATGGAAAAATTGAAGATGCAGATATCAGAATTAGTTGTACATGTACCAGAGTTCCAGTAATAGATGGTCATACAGAATCAGTTTTTGTGGAAACTACAGAAGAAATTAATCCAGAAAAAGCAAAGGAAACTTACAATCAAAGTAACAAAGATATTTCAGTTACAGGATTACCATCTGCTCCAAAAGATTACTATGCATTTCATGAAGACCCAACTAGACCACAACCAAGAATGGAAAGAACAGTAGGTGATGGAATGACTACAACTATTGGAAGAGTAGAAAAAGAGGAATTATTTGATCATGGGTTAAAATACATGTTATTTTCACATAACAAAAAAATGGGATCAGCAAAAGGTGCAGTACTACTTGCAGAAATGTTATACAAAAAAAATAAGATTTAGAGAAGTTTTTTGTAATTTTTACAATAATAACTTTATAAGAACCAGAAATCTTGATCAAATTAGGTGTTTTAAACGACAAAAGTAGATGATTTAGATTTACAAATTTTATCAGAATTATCTAATGATGCTTCAATTTCAGTTCCACGTTTATCAAAAAAAATAGATGTAAACTCTTCAGTAGTTTATTCAAGAATCAAAAGATTAGTTAAAAGAAAATTAATTGAACGTTTTACAATAGTTGTCAACGATGCTGAACTTGGATATGAAGTAAAAGCATTGACAGGGATTAACATAGATACCAAACAACGTGATAATGTAATTAAACAGTTATTCAAAATTGATGGAGTTAGAGAAGTTGCAGAAGTTACTGGTAGATTTGATATACTTGTAACAATGTATGCAAGATCATTGGATCAAATGCATAAAATGGTTTCAGAAAAAATAGGAAGAGTTGAAGGAATTCAGTCATCAGAGTCATTTATTGAAATGAAATCACGAACGAAAGCAATGCCATATATGCCATCAAATAGTGGTGACTAGTATTGCAAAAACAAACAACCAGTTCTAGAGTTGCAGTTTATTATGAATTAACAAAACCAAAAATTTGGTATTTACTTGTATTTACGGCATTTGGAGCAGCATTAACAGCATCCAATATTTACAATATTCCAATTTCTATAGAAACATGGGCTTTGATGTTATTTTCAGTAGCATCAGGTTCTGCAGCAGCTAATACTTTGACAAATTATCATGACAGGGATATTGATGCAATTATGGAAAGAACTAAAGACAGACCTCTTCCTTCAAAGAGAATTTATCCTGCTGTTAAAGCAAGAAACTTTGGATTAGCATTAGCTGGAATATCATTAGTGTTGGCTTTTGCAATTTCATTTACTACAACATTGGAACAAGGAATATGGGCAACAATTTTCATTGCATTTGCACTAGTAAACAATATTATTATTTATTCATACATACTAAAACGAAATTCTAGAACTAATATTATTTTAGGAGGATTGTGTGGAGGTGCACCACCTTTGATTGGATGGGTTGCAGTAACTATGTCAGATTTATGGACAATGGGATTAGCAATGGCAGGATTAGTGTTTATTTGGATTCCAATGCATATTTGGGCTTTAACATTACATTTCAAAGAAGATTATAACAAAGTAAATGTTCCAATGTTAACTGCAGTACAATCTGAAAAAACATCAGCAAGAGCTATTGCACTATCTACTGTTGTAATGGTATTATTTTCAATTGCACCATTTTTCATAACTACTGAAAGCGGTGAAAACATGGTAGGTGATGTGTATTTATGGACTGCAATTGCATCAGGTGCATTAATGTTAGGACTATCAGTGTGGGTTACAATAAAACCCATGGAAACAGCTGCATGGACATTGTTTAAATTTTCTAGTCCATATTTGGCAGTCTTGTTTATTGCATTAATGGTAGATTCTGGATTATAAAATACTATTAGTATCATCTAAACTGTTAAGGTCTTTAGTAATTTTA
>Ga0209660_1001456_pt1 | contig 12456 bp, 7 predicted proteins | sample SaaInlV_100m_DNA_2_FD_184659 | JGI IMG/M metagenome (GOLD analysis project Ga0209660, IMG submission 184659) | Marine microbial communities from expanding oxygen minimum zones in the Saanich Inlet - SI072_LV_100m_DNA (SPAdes) (version 2) | ecosystem: Environmental > Aquatic > Marine > Intertidal... | reverse complement strand
ATTTTCAGGAATATCATGAGCATAAAGAACAAAACCTCCTCGGCGTGTGGAATAGACTGAAAACTTAACTTTGATTTTAGGATTGGTAACATAGAATTCCTTGTTTCGGTCATCTTGGTAACAAATTACCTTGGATTCGTCCCCATCTGCAGGAGGTTTCGGAAGTGCTTGTAGACCGGTAAGATCAACTGAATCCGATGTATCACCAGCCAAAACCTTCTGAGACCAATCAAGACTTGTATGACTCTGAGTATAATTGGGAGTGTAAAAAGAATGCCCTGGCCTCCATCCTTCATAAAGAAGATTCCCCGTGCCATCTGGCGAGTATGGATTGTAGGGAGTGTGAAATAAAGGAGTGAAGACCTTGGCTTCACCTGGTTCAAACCCGGGGCCTTCGCGGTCCTGCTTAATCTTGAAAGTCATTTTGTGCTTGTAGCGAAGAGGAACATAGAACCGATTACTGCCAAGACCTTCAAACTCAACTCTATCACCAAAACATTGATTGGTATACCCGCCACCATTGTGCGGAAAAGTATTCCGCCAAAAGATTACAGTGTAGTCACTGGGCTCAATTCGGATATCATACGGATTCCAAAGAACGACGGCAGGCAAAACATGAAACTGCAGGCGATAAAGTCGTTTTAATTCGCTTCCCCCACCAGGGATGCCACAGGGCTTGTCAATACCAGTATCTTCGTAGGACGCGGTAAAGAAAATTTGCAATCTGGTAAGAATTGGCGCGATACCATGCTGGTTGTCATTGTGATCACGAATTGGGATAAAGTCATCCGTTGTATCATATGCCGTTCCGCTAGGATTGACAATATCATAGAGCCTGGTGAAAGAACGAAGCTGTTCCCATTTAGGACCACCAGGATTCTCTCCGGTCTTTCTACCGGTAAGTCCAGGTTCACTTGGTCTAAGTAGTGGATCAAAAATTCTATCAGGGTTTTTGCGTGAAAGATTTCCTTGAGTCGTATCTTGGAAACGTGATTGACCTTGAAGAAACCGACCAAACTCAATGTCATTAAATAAAGCTGCAGTTAGGTCCTTCTTGAGTCCTCCATGCTTTACATCAGCGATGACTCCACGGTTACTGGCGGAGGCATCGTGAAAGATTTTTCGTACTTGTTTCGATGTAGCCGCCTCCATCGGGATAAGGCTGTGCAGGGTTGGAATTGACTCCAACTCATCCTTAAAGCGGTACAGGTTACTCAACCCGCCGATGCCTTCAAAGCCAAAGTTGTGAGCAGCGGTGAAAGGAGTAATCTTTTTAAATTGCAACTCATTGGTGGCATTGGGCTTGTTTACCCAGTCGTCAATCTTTCCAAATCCAAGATTAACTCGTGCCTTGATGCCTTCATCTCCCGCCCACCATGCAAAATGTCCACTACTACGATACATCTTGGGGTCTGACCCTCGTTGCCCTTCCTGCACGGCAGACTTCCATAGCCAGAGGCTATCATCCGGAGTCAAAAGTCTATTTTTTCTATTGTCCTCGTAATCTTTTTGGGATCCACTTACCATCTTAACAAAATCTGGATCGGATTCCAAGTCGGTGGAAAGAGGGTAATTGCTCCTATGTAGGTAGGATGGATGTGTAAAATGATCCTTGTCGCCACCGGACTTGGGTTGCGAGGAAACAAGCCAGGATGGAGTTGAGTTCGCCATCTTAGAATTCCATACACCGGTGTAGTACTGCCTGCCAATATTCTTACCTTGTATCTTGGCAACTTGTGAAGAAGTGGCCGGTTGTGGATCCGGATCAGCAGACCCATTAGCCCAGATTTCTGCACGTGCAGTGACCCGTTGATCAGGTCCAGCCTCTTCTTGAATCTTCTGTAAAGCCTGATTAAGGGCAGTCTTAGCATTTTCACGCGCGCGAATGACATGGCGCTTATGGTAAGATGCTTTTGTCTCCAGCACGACCAAGAGACCAAACGCAACCCCGAGTGAAGCAAGAATTGCAAGTAAGAATAATGATAGGATAAGAGTAAATCCACTCTGGCGCTTGTGGCGCAACGTATTTGATTGTGTCTTTCCAGTCATATTAAAAAAAGTGGCAATAGGCAAAGAAAGCTAAGGGAAGAAATCTATACAATTACATAATGGCAAGAAATTGAGAGAATGCAAGAATCTTGACCTGTAAACATAAGGTGAACAAACCTAGGTTTTATTACAAATAAACCCTGACAATCCAATCCGGCACAGTATAAATCTGTGCTAAAACATTACTCGTGATCGAACAGAATTCTTTTGAATATTCCATGCCGGAACATGTAGCCATCATTATGGATGGCAATGGTCGATGGGCGCAACGACATGGAAAGTCTCGCCTTGAAGGGCATCGGCAGGGAGTCGAAAATGTTCGAAGAATAGTAAAGGCATCTCGAAATTTAGGTATTCAGCATATCACTCTATACGCATTCAGTGTTGAAAACTGGAAACGGCCAAAATCAGAGGTTTCTGCCTTAATGTCCCTTTTGAATATATATCTGAAAAAAGAACTTGAGGAACTGTTACAAAATGGTGTTCGTCTAAATGTAATTGGACGAATTGAAGACCTACCAAAAAATGTCCAGAAGACTCTCCTTGATACGATCGAAAAAACAAAGGGCAATTCTCAACAAATTCTAACCTTAGCCCTAAATTATGGAGCCAGAACCGAAATACTGGATGCGGTAGCAAAGTATACAAGCCTTGTGGCAGCAGGAAAGGAAGATTCAGCGGAACTGGACTGGGAAACATTTTCCAGTTGCCTATATACACACAACCTGCCTGATCCGGACCTGATCATTCGAACCTCAGGCGAGCACCGGTTGAGTAATTTCCTGCTCCTCCAAGCTGCCTATGCAGAAATATATTTCACCCAACTTTGCTGGCCAGAATTTCTCCCTGAGCATTTACTTGAGGCGATTGAAGATTATAATAGCCGCGAACGACGCTACGGGCAAACAGGAGAACAGATAAAAGAAGTGAAGAAATCCATCTCACCAGCATGAAGAAAAGAATCCTTAGTACCTTTGCCTTGTGGGGGGGGCTCTTCGCTGTGGTCTACCTCCTAAAAATACATGGGGGCATTCTCATTCTAACCGTCTTATCAGCAGGAGCCCAGTGGGAGCTTTACCAAATCTGGCAAAAAGCAGGGCGAAGAGTAGCTCCCGCGGCGGGGGTTTTTGCAGGAATATTACTCATTCCATCTGCCTATTACCTTCGAGTACTTGATGCAACAGACCATCTATTCAAAGATGACTGGGCCTCAATTGGTATTCTGGGAGTCGCAACAGTTCTGGTTGCCTGGCTTATGATGAGGATTTTCCCGCCAAAAACCAGATTCCCAGGTGAAGCCATGATACCAACGGCATTGGGGGTCCTGTATGTTCCATTTCTGCTACAATATCTATTGCAGTTGTACCTTTTGGAACGAGGAGCCGGAGGACTCTTTCTATGTGTTTGGGTTATCATAACAGTAAAATTCACAGACATGGGAGCACTCCTCGTCGGGAAATTTTTCGGAAAAAATAAGATGGCTCCTACATTAAGCCCAAAAAAGACATGGGAGGGCGCAATTGGAGGCAGCCTCTTCTCCGTACTTGGATCTATCCTGGCTGCACAAATTGGGAATCAGTATCTTGAACTGGGATTTGAATTTAATCTTGGTTTGGCTGCCTTGCTGGCTATTCCAATATGCATAACAGGACAACTTGGGGACTTGGTCGAATCTGGATTTAAAAGACAGGCAGGCGTTAAGGACTCAGGGCATTCAATTCCAGGGATAGGAGGGGCTCTGGATCTTATGGATAGTCTAATTTTCACTGCACCACTCGCCTACCTGCTCATCAAGATATTTGGAACTGGTCACTCATGAATCCCCCGGCAAAACTTGTTCTACTGGGAGCGACTGGATCAATTGGGGATAGTACCCTTAAAGTGCTCCGCAAACACAAAGAAAGTATCCATCTGGTGGGCATCGCCTGTAATTCTAATTACCGCAAGCTAATTAAAATTGCCTGCGAATTTGAGGTTCAAAACCTAGTTGTATTTGATGAGAAAGCATGTGAGAAAGCAGAAAGCGCCCCAGATCTCCCACAAGGCATAAATCTTTTGAGCGGAATGACTGGGTTAATACATCTGTCGACGCTCTCTGTGGTGACGCATACTCTTTTTGCCATGGTGGGCGTCATGGGACTACGACCAGCACTAGCATCCATCAGGCAGGGACAAACACTCATATTAGCCAACAAGGAAATCCTCGTCATGGCTGGGGAACTTATCACTCGGGAGGCTCAGGAAAATGAAGCCACCCTAATTCCTGCAGACAGCGAACACAATGCCATCCACCAATGCCTTCAAAAATGCTCCAGAGACGAAATAGCTCGGGTTCTTCTGACAGCATCCGGGGGGCAATTCCGTAATGCGTCCAAAGAGGAAATGGATCAAGTCACACCAGAGGAAGCCCTCTGTCATCCAAATTGGGATATGGGACCAAAGGTTACCATCGATTCCTCCACTATGGCGAACAAGGGCCTTGAAATAATAGAAGCCCATTGGTTATTCGGAATAAACTCTGGTCAAATCAATGTTGTCATCCACCCACAAAGTATCGTCCATTCCATGGTGGAGTACGTGGATGGATCTATAATTGCACAACTTTCCCCCCCTGACATGACCTTCGCCATTCAAAATGCTCTTTTTCACCCTGTTCGAGAGGAACGGGTTCTTGAGACTCTTGATTTCACACAAACTCTCCAGCTTGATTTTCATCCACCTGACGAGGAGCGATTTCCCTGCCTGCGTCTTGCACGCGAAGCTCTTGAAACCGGAGGGAGTGCACCCGCCACCTTCAACGCTGCAAATGAAATAGCAGTCCAAGCCTTTATCGATAGAAAGATCAGCTTCACCCAAATTCCAAAGACAATCGAAAAAACATTAGGGGAAATGCCAACCCGCAGAATGGACTCACTTGAAGAAATTCTCGCCACAGACGACTTCGCCCGCAATCTCGCCAATTCCTTCATCGCAAATATTAAGTGTTAGCCAACAAAATCCCTTACCTTTAAACAAGTAAGTTCAACCTGATTTTCATTTCGCACCAATAACAATGCAAAGCTTCGCGCCACTATTCTCCAATACATGGGGCATCCTAGTCCTAATCCTATTCTTTGGTGGATCAATTTTCATACATGAGTTGGGCCACTACCTCGCAGCTAAATGGCGCAAACTGAAGATCGATCGATTCTCTATCGGGTTTGGTCCCAGACTCTTTGGTTGGAAAAACAAGGATGGAGTAGACTTCCGCATCTCCCTTTTGCCACTTGGCGGTTATGTTGCACTACCCCAACTCGCCGATATGGGGCGGCTTGAGGGAGACCAAAAAGAAGAGGGGGATGAAAGCGAAAAAGCACTACCCAAAATATCTTATGCTGATAAGGTAATTGTATCTGCCGCGGGAGCTGTCTTTAACATAATTTTTGCCCTAGTTGTAGGGTCTCTGATCTGGGTAATCGGTCAACCCTCCTCAGAAGGTCAGCAGACAACTGTCATCGGCTACGTTTCCCCGACACTTCAAATTGACCGGAATACGAAAGTTGAAGGTCCCGGGCATAAGGCTGGACTTCGCCCCGGAGACCAAGTACAGGCAATTGACGGACGAAAGATTCGGGACTTCTACGACTTGCAACATTCGATCGTCACTGGGGCAGGTCGAACACAAGATGAAAAACCGCAAACTATCTTCACAATCCTCCGAGGTGGGCAACGGAAGAACGTGGCCATCGAACCTGTCCTAATAACAATTAATCCAGCATCAGGTGACAAGGTTCGTCAAATCGGGATCCTGCCTGCTACACATATAGTGAGCCAGCTTGTGGAAAACTCTCCGGCGTACAAGGCGGGGCTCAAACTGAATGACCGCATCCTCTCCGTTAATGGGCAGCCTGTTTTTTCAATTCCTGCTATTCGCGAGCATTTAAAGAAAAGTGGAGACCAACCAGTCACATTGGGGATTGAGCGAGATGGCAAAGGCCTAGAACTCCAGATCCAGCCTCAACTCAAGGCTGAAAGAAAAACAACTCTTACACTGCGGATTAATAATGAAGACAATCCGCTTTCCCTACATTTTCTTCCAAAATATGCGGCCCCCCCGACAGAAGTACCCTCTCCCGAAACCGGTGCGAAACTTATACTCTTTGAGATCGAGGGTCACCCAGACCAAAGTGGCTTCAAGCCAAGAATTGGAGACATTCTCACTAAAATTGGCAATCACTCAATAAACTCCATTCAAGATGCTGAAATCGCACTCAAAAAATCCAACGACACATCAAAAGTTCTTTCACTTCAATCTGGGGATATTCAAAGAAATTTAAATCTACCAGAAACTACACAGATTATAATTGATCCCGTGGTAATACAACCCCTCCTTGGCTTTGTTATGGGTGGGGAGACACGCATACATCTAAACCCTCTCACTCAGATTCGTCGACACTTCAACACGACACTTCAGGTCTTGGGAAGTCTACTCAACCGCAACTCTGACATCGGCGTTCAGCAATTAAGTGGTCCAATAGGCATTGGGCGAGTATTCCATCGCTACGCAAATATCGACTTTCGGCTTGTTCTAGTCTTCGCCGTGTTACTCAATATCAACCTAGCCATACTTAATATGCTCCCAATCCCTGTACTTGATGGGGGGCATATCCTTTTCGCCACCGTGGCAAAATTACGCAAAAAAGGTCTGCCTATCGGCTTCATTGTTCGCATTCAAACGGTTTTTGTCCTACTACTTTTTTCTATGATCATCTACGTGGGGGTTTACGATAGCCTGCGCTGGAAGGGTGATAATCAGGAAGAGCATCGCTACGAGATTCTACGTTCTCTGTACTTTGACCCAGCGATACTTACCACATCTGCCCCAGAGCCACCAAATAAATCAAAGCCAAATCTTGATGGCAAAGCCGTTGAATAAAGGCATCCGTCGCTGGAAAACCCGCGAAGTTCTCGTGGGAAATGTAGGGGTCGGTGGTGACAATCCGATTCGGATTCAATCAATGACCACAACCGACACAAAGGACGTGGAGGCTACAGTTCGCCAATCAATCAACCTAGCAAATGCCGGTTGTGAGATCGTTCGCATTACGGCGCCAAGTGTCCGGGCCGCAAAAGCGCTCAAGGAGATTCGCAGTCGTTTACACAATGAGGGTTGCCGAGTCCCTCTTGTAGCGGACATTCACTTTCTTCCACAGGTTGCCATGGAAGCTGTGGAGCATGTGGAGAAAGTTCGCGTCAATCCGGGCAACTATGCTGACAGGAAAAATTTCCAGATAAGGGAATATACCGAACGAGAGTATGACGAGGAATTACAAAGACTCCACGAAAGCTTCAGTCCACTTGTAAATCGGTGCAAGTATTTAGGACGTGCCATGAGGATAGGCACCAATCACGGGTCCCTCTCAGATCGTATTCTGAATCGCTACGGAGACACTCCGCTTGGAATGGTAGAATCAGCTCTCGAGTTTATCCGTATTGCTGAATCTAACGGATTCCAAAATATAATTCTCTCAATGAAAGCCAGTAACCCTAAGGTTATGGTTCAAGCCTACCGTCTTGCCGTTGAAAAGATGGCGGCAGAAAAAATGAACTACCCACTCCACCTTGGTGTCACGGAAGCTGGCGACGGAGAAGATGGACGAATAAAAAGTACCGTTGGGATTGGATCCCTACTGCTTGATGGATACGGAGACACGATTCGTGTCTCACTTACCGAGGACCCGGTTTGCGAAATACCAGTTGCACGTGAACTGGCCAAACGAGCTGAGTATCTATGGGCAGAAAGCACTCAGGGGAACCCCGTCCCGAAAAGGTTTCCCCCCTCATTCGATCCATTTGATTATAAAAGGCGTAAGGCAACTCCTGTTCAGATTACAGAAAACCTTTCGGCAGGCACAGGATTGCCTCCACGAATAATAGTTAGAACCGACCGCCACCTTTCTGAACTGCAAGATCTAATTATTGATATCTGCAAAGTACAAACTACACGAAAAGAAAATGGAATTGAAGGACTCCTTTTAACGCTCAAGACTGAAAAGGATTTTGAACAGTTCAATGTCCTTGAAGATACACTCCGCCCTGTCATTCCCTTTTTTGTCATCGAAGTATTTGATCAAGGTACAGTAAACAAGCTACCGGAAGAAGGGAATCTAGTCCTATTAATTCATTCAGTCAAAGAACTTCCTGCTTTACTAAAAACCGGTCGGACAGTGGCTCTTTCGATCGATTCGCCTGATTTACCGGATGGTATGGATAAATATGCAAACAAATCCCTAATCCTCGCTCTCAACACAGATAAGATAGATTCGGGTTCAGCATACCGCCAGCTTTCTCAAAACCTATCAGACGCAGATTTACATTTCCCTATATGGATTCGAAATACATCTAAAAACTTTATCCATCCATTGAAGTCATCCTTAGACAACTTGTTAGAGACTAGTCTACTATCAGGGGGGTTGCTATGTGATGGCATCGGAGACTTGATCAGTGTAGAAGAAGAATCCAGCCTCCTAAGCGCCACGAACCTGGGCTACAATGTCCTGCAAGCGACTCGAACACGAATTTCAAAAACTGAATTCGTCGCCTGCCCAAGTTGCGGGAGAACTCTTTTTGATTTAGAAACTACTACCCAGAAAGTTAAGGCAAAGACCGACCACTTAAAAGGAATTACAATTGCAATCATGGGGTGTATCGTGAATGGTCCTGGAGAAATGGCAGACGCTGACTTCGGCTATGTTGGTGGGGCGCCGGGAAAGATTAATCTCTACGTTGGCAAGGACTGTGTACAAGTCGCTATCCCTGAAGATGAGGCCGTCAATCGGCTCATCGACCTTATCAAGTCTCAAGGAAAATGGCGCGACCCTGAGCCAACATCATTAACATAAACTAAGAAATTTAATAACCAGTGATTTTATGAGTAAAAAAAATACACGTCATGATGGTCGCATACCGGACCAACTTCGCACTATATCCATCAAAGCAGGAATCGCTAAAAATGCGACAGGATCAGCGCTTTGCTCCTTCGGGGACACACAAGTCATTTGTGCCGCCACGGTAGAGCATAGAGTGCCACCATGGATGAGAGCACAGAACGTGGAAGGTGGTTGGATTACAGCGGAATACTCCATGCTCCCCTACTCTACGCTTGATCGCAAAAGACGGGATGTATCCAAAGGGAAGCAAGATGGCCGGACAGTTGAGATACAACGCCTGATAGGTCGCTCAATGCGAGCAATCATTGATCTAAAAAAGATTCCTGGTTTAACGGTGTGGATTGATTGTGATGTTCTCCGAGCTGATGGAGGAACTCGCACAGCATCCATTACCGGTGCCTATGTCGCACTGCGCCTAGCCATTAAAAAACTTCTCAAGGATAAAAAGATCGAAGAAGACCCATTGACTGACAGCGTCGCTGCAGTAAGCGTTGGAATTGTTAATGGAATGGCCGCACTTGATCTGGACTATATCGAAGATAGCGCTGCAGATGTAGATAGTAATATTGTTATAACTGGAAGCGGTAGGTACGTTGAAGTTCAAGGTAGTGGCGAAGAAAATACATTCTCCGGTTCGCAGCTTCAGGAAATCCTCAGATTAGCCCAAAAAGGGGCCCGAGAGCTGACTATCCTGCAAAAAAAAGCAACAAGGGATAAATAGAAGATAGCCTCTGTATTTTTATTCTTCGGCCTTTAAGTTGCCGATCGCTTCCTTGAGCAGGGGGTCTAATTTATCTCTGGTAAATATATCAAGGAGTTGCTGTACCTCCTGAGGGTCCCCACATTGAAGTGCATTTGAGGCAAGATCTTCCATATCCTTTAATGCAAGGCGGCGTAGGATGTAACGTACTTCAGGAAGGTTCGGAGGAGTAATACTCAATTCGCGCAGACCCAGACCGAGAAGGAGTGCCGCATAAGGGGTTTCGCCTGCGATCTCACCACAGACACCGATCGGGATATTAGCTACTTTAGCAGCATCGATGATTTGCTTAATCGTACGAACTACAGCAGGATGTGCCGGTTGGTAAAGGTGAGCTACTTCATCATTTACTCGATCAACAGCAAGCAGATACTGGGTCAGGTCATTAGTGCCAATGGAGAAAAAATCACTGTGACGGGCCAGTTCAGGTGCTACTTGAGCTGCACTGGGTATCTCGATCATAGCGCCGACCTCAACCTTTTCGTTAAAATTTTCTCCTCGATGGCGAAGTTCATCTTTGGACTCTTCCAATAGTCGGTTCGCCTCTAATAATTCAGATACACCACTAAGCATTGGATAGAGAATTTTTAAATTCCCCTCAGCAGATGCCCGAAGGAGTGCCCGCAGTTGAGTCTTAAAAACATCCTTATTCTTAAGGCAAAATCGAATGGCTCGGAACCCCATAAACGGGTTATTCTCTCCTAGCCCAACCATTGCTTTGGACAAAACCTTGTCACCACCAAGGTCAAGTGTTCGGATTATCACAGGTCGACTTTCCATGCCCCGAACAACTTTTACATATTCTTCAAATTGTTCGTCTTCAGAAGGAAAGTCATTGGACCTAAGATATAGCCCTTCACTACGAAATAACCCAATCCCCTCGGCACCAGATTCATTTACGCGAGTGACATCTTCCGAGTCTTCAATGTTAGCAAGCAGTTCGACAGCATGACCATCTGTGGTCTGAGCGGGGTGTTCCAACTCTGAAAGAAAAATCCTGCGAATACTATCTTTATGGACTTGAATTTCACCATAACGAAAAAGGGTATCCGTTGTTGGATTAACCACTAACGTGCCCTCATACCCATCAACTAATACTTGGCAACCAGAGGGGATTCTACTGGTTGCCTTGGATAGGTTAACAATGGCAGGAATCCCCATGGAGCGAGCCATTATTACGGCATGTCCAGTCGCACCGCCATGCTCGGTAATAATCGCAAGAACGGTATTTTTATCAATTAAGGCAGCTTCAGAGGGCGTAATATCGGATGCAATAAGTATACCCGGTTCGGACAGGCTTGCCAAATTAGGCTGATTTTCGCCAGCTAAATTCCGCAGCAAACGACGAGTCACATCGCGAATATCATTTGCCCTCTCCTTAATATAGTCATCCTCCAGATTACTGAAAAAGTCAATGTAGCGTTGAGAGATTTGATTGAAGCAAGATTCAATATTATAAAGCGACTTACGAAGTTCACCCTCAGTCTCCTCAATTAGAGCCTTATCTTCGAGTACGAGCAGATGAGCATCAAAGATTTGGGCCTCGATCTCACTTAGTTTCTGGCTGACTTGATCGCGTAAATTAGCAATTTGCTGCCGCGTTGTCATAATTGCATCCTCGAACCGAGCAATTTCACTGTCTACTTGATCCGAGGAAATTGGATAAGATGGAATTTCAGGTTCCAAGCGGGAAAGGAGATAAGCCTTCCCATGTACAACACCAGGAGATACGGCGATGCCTCGAAAGATAAATTCCTGTTTATGTTCTCCTGCGGAACTCATAAAATTGAAGGTTAAAAGATGGCGGTAAAGTTTGCACTAATAATAATCATGGGAGCATGTCTGCAACTTAAAAGGTTCGGCAAAAAATGGTGCAAGCCGTACTTTGACAATCTTTAAGTCCGGACCGAAGACGTCCTCTAAAACCTGAAAAAGCTTTCCTTCTATCGCCCCATTAATGCCATATTTGGGTAAAAGAATAAACATGGAGGATCCGCTCCCGGAAAGAAGGACTGGGCCACAATCGAAATCATGCAGCAACAATTTGGCAGCCTGAAGGCCAGTGAATTTATCAAATACGATCTCCTCGAAACTGTTGAATAGAAAAGATTCCAAGGAGATATTTCCTTCTTGAAAACGAGAAAAAAGCATCTCGGCAACTGACTGTTTTACAAAACAATCGTTAAAACATTGAAACCGGTCATAGGCCCATGATGTAGAAACATGAAAATCCGGCAACAAAAGTAAAATTTCGCGGTCCTTTAGTAGACTACGAGCAGATTCATTAACTGGCAGAACCTTATCACCACGACCACGCATAATCACGGCGCTACCTTCCAAGAAAAGTGGACAATCTGAACCCAGCACTGCGGCAAGTGCAGAAAGTGCCTCTCTCTCAAGGGGATTCCCCAACAAAGAATTCAGCCCCCACAATACCGCAGAAGCATTGCTACTTCCACCACCAAGACCAGCCCCCATCGGGATCACCTTCTTCAAATCCACAATGACTCGGCCAGGGAAAGAAAGCTTGGATCTAAGCAAGGAAACTGCCTGAAGGATGAGGTTCGATTGATCAAGAGGCAACTCGGGGAAATCACATTTTAATAAATCTGCGCCGGACTCCAAATGAATTTCTAACGAAATATGATCACCAAAATCCAACGGACAGGCTAAAGACCGTAGTTCATGAAAACCATCGTCTCGAAGGCCAATTACACC
>Ga0209660_1001453_pt1 | contig 12470 bp, 12 predicted proteins | sample SaaInlV_100m_DNA_2_FD_184659 | JGI IMG/M metagenome (GOLD analysis project Ga0209660, IMG submission 184659) | Marine microbial communities from expanding oxygen minimum zones in the Saanich Inlet - SI072_LV_100m_DNA (SPAdes) (version 2) | ecosystem: Environmental > Aquatic > Marine > Intertidal... | reverse complement strand
TTCGATTAGATGAGTTTGAACAAGCTGGATTAAAAACAGAATCAAAAAGATTAGATGAACGGGTCAATTTTGATTTAGAAATGATAAAAGAACTAGGATATTGTTCTGGAATTGAAAATTACTCGAGGTATTTTGATGGAAGAGTAGCAGGAAGCAGGCCATTTTGTTTACTCGATTATTTTCCAAATGATTTTATTACTATTGTGGATGAAAGTCATGTAACTCTACCTCAAGTAAGAGCAATGTACGGTGGAGATAAATCTAGAAAAACCAACCTAGTTGAACACGGTTTTCGACTTCCTTCCGCTTTAGACAATAGACCTCTTAAGTTTGAAGAATGGGAAGATATAAATAAACAAACCATATTTGTAAGTGCTACACCAGCAGACTACGAACTTGAAAAAAGTGATGGGGTAATTGTAGAACAAATTCTTAGGCCAACTGGTTTGTTAGATCCAAGAATTGAAGTTCGTCCTAGTGAAAATCAAATAGATGATTTACTTGAAGAAATCAGAGAAAGAATTGAGAAGAGAGAAAGGGTTTTAGTTACTACTCTAACAAAAAGAATGGCAGAAGAACTTACAAAATATCTTACAAAATTTGGTGTAAAATGCCGATATATCCATTCTGATGTAGATACCTTAGAAAGAATTGAGATAATTTACGGACTCCGTGAAGGTGAATTTGATGTTTTAATTGGAGTAAATCTACTCCGTGAAGGTTTAGATTTGCCAGAAGTAAGTCTAGTAGCAATAATAGATGCAGATAAAGAAGGTTTCTTAAGATCAGCAAGAGCATTAACACAAACCTCAGGTAGAGCTTCCAGAAATTTAAACGGACGTGTAATTATGTATGCAGATAAGATTACAAAATCTATGAAGATTACAATTGATGAAACAAACAGAAGAAGAGAGAAACAAGAAAAACATAACAAAGAAAACGGGATAATTCCTCAACCTATTATTAAAAAATTAAATACAGAAATATCTGATAAATTAAATCCTTATTCTGTAACAAAAACAACTGATTATAGTAATAGTAAATTAGATAAAAGTCAGATTAAGAAAATGATAAAACATACAAAATCAGAAATGGAAAAAGCAGCAAGTAGTTTTAGTTTTATTGAAGCTGCTAGATTGAGAGATGAATTAATTGAGTTAGAAAAACTAAAAAACCAATCCTAAACATTTTCTAAGATAAATTTAGCTGTTTTCTCTGAAACATTACTAGAATCTAATTTTTCTTGCAACATTTTATAATCCTGTAAAATTTGTATTTTACCGCTTTCTGAAAGTAAATTATTCATCTCTGAAACAAGTATTTTTGGTGTCATCTTATTCTGAATAAATTCTCTTACAACTTCCTTTTCCATAATAATGTTTACTAGTGAGATCCATTTTATCTTTGTAAAAAGTTTTGCTAAAAAATATGTTAGTAGATCTGTTTTATAGCAAACTAATTGTGGAACATTTAACATAGCTGTTTCCAGAGTTGCAGTTCCGGAAGTTACTAATGAAAGTTCTGATTTCTTCAAAACAGAATATGTTTGATCCTTTACAATTTTTACATTTTTTCCTTCAGATATTTGCTTACATAAATCATACATTTCTTTAGTAGACGCTATTACAAACTGATAGTTTTGAAATTCAGGAATTACATCTAACATTGTCGGTAAATTTATTTTTATTTCTTGTTTCCTACTTCCAGGTAAAATTGAAATAATTGATTTACTAATATCTATTGATAATTCTTCTGTTTCCTTTCTTATTTCATCAGAAAGTGGGTTGCCAAAATAGTGTGCTTTTATGTCTTCTTTCTTAAAGTAATCTACCTCAAAAGGAAAAATTACAATTAACTCATCCACATATTTTCTAATGAGTTCTACCCTACTTTTTTTCCAAGCCCAAACTTTTGGAGAGATGTAATAAAAAACCTTTATTCCTTTTTCTTTTGCGAATTTTGCAATCTTTAAGTTAAACCCAGGAAAATCAATTAGAATTATAGAGTCCGGATTAAAAGAGATAATATCATCTTTACAAAAATCTAAATTATTTTTTATTACAGATAAATTTTTGATTACTTCTGTAAATCCCATAAAAGAAAGTTGATTAATATGTTTTACAATTTCAACTCCTTCTAGATTCATTTTATCCCCTCCAAAACCTCTAAGTTTAGAATCTTTATTTTGTTTTAAAATTTCATTTGCCAGATTTGATCCATGCAAATCTCCAGACTTTTCTCCTGAAACAAAATAGAATTTCACTTTATATAAATTTTAATATTACAATTACAACTCCATACAAGAATGTAGAAAACAAAATTCCTCTAGATTGTTCGTCTTTATTAAATTTCAGTTTCAAAAAAAATAATGCTAAATTTATTAATAATGACAAACTAATAATAGCTGGTAAATTTCTATAAAAATTAGGATGATTAATAATGTTTTCTAATGATTCTTCATTAATAAATACTACATAAACTATAAATGCAATTATAGGAGCAATAATTCCTAGTAATACTCCTTTTGCAGGGTCTGATTTCATTATAAAATAGTATTTAATTTCGATATAGCATGGTAAGCGGTAACATCAAATTGTACAGGTACAACTGAAATATAATGGTTCTCTAAAGCTCTTTCATCCGTATCATCACCCTTATCATAATTTACAAATTTACCTGTAAGCCAGTAGTATTTTCTTCCTTTCGGATCTTCTCTTTCATCAAATTCTTCCACCCAATTAGCTTTTGCTTGTCTACATATTTTTACTCCTTTAATTTTTTTATCATCTACTGATTTCGGAATATTTACATTCAAACAGACTCCATCTGGCAAACTGTTATTAAGAACAGATTGAGTGATTTCTCGAATATATCTTTCTCCTTCAGAAAAATCAGCTTCATGAGAGTAATCTAAAAGAGAAAAACCGATAGAAGGAATTCCTTCTAAAGCTCCTTCTACTGCAGCGGACATTGTTCCTGAATATATTACATTAATGGAAGAATTAGATCCATGATTTATTCCAGAAACACACAAGTCAGGTTTTCTTGTAATTAACTTATTTACAGCAAGTTTAACACAATCAACTGGAGTTCCACTACAGGAATACTCTGTTTGAGGTCCATCATCAATAATCACTTTATCGCATCTAATAGTAGACTCAATAGTAATAGCATGCCCTTTCCCAGACTGAGGACCATCAGGAGCCACTACCACTACCTCTCCAAAATCGTTTATTATTGATATCAACTTCCTGATTCCAGGAGCATTTATCCCATCATCATTTACAACTAAAATTAAAGGTTTCTTCATCAATTATATTTTAAACAAAAGTAAGTTTATTTTCAAATAACAAGAAAACAAATATTTTTATTTATTTTTGCAATATGAGTAATTTTTTAGATATTTATTTATTATTAGTTTATTGGTCTTTTGCGTCATTATACACTACAGGCATACTTTCTTTTTTAATTTTCAAATCTAAAGGTGTAAACCCTTGGATTTCCTTTATTCCCTTTTATAATTGTTATGTTTTATGCAAAATTTTAGATATAAAATTTCCTCATATTATGGATTATATCTTCTTAAATATATTTGTTACTCCTATTTTAATGTTAATTATCACTTTAAAATTACCTTATTATTTTAAAAAAGACAGTTTATATACATTAGGATTAATCTTTTTACCATTTATTTTCTTTCCAATAATCGCTTTTAAAAGGAGATCTTAATTAAATATCTTTGCAGGATTTAAGATATTATTCGGATCAAATATTTTTTTAATTCCTTTTTGTAATTCTATTTCTTTATCAGAAAAGACAATATCCATATAATCTTTCTGAACTAATCCAATTCCATGCTCTCCGGATATAGTACCTCCAAGATCTTTTGTTAGATGAAATATTTCTCTGATTCCTTTTGGGAGTTCGTTATCCCAATTTTCATCTGTCATATCTCCCTTTATAATGTTTACATGCAAATTTCCATCTCCTGCATGACCATAACAAACGGACTTAAATCCATATTTATTTCCTATTTCCTTTACTCCTTTCAGAAGTTTTGCAAGTTCAGATCTTGGCACTACTGTATCTTGCTCCTTATAAATAGAATTACTTTTTACAGCCTCCCCTACTGATCTTCTGAGTTTCCAAAGGTTCTCCTTTTCAGAATTACTATCAGCAAGAAGAATATCACCGCATTCAAATTTATCCATAACAGATGCTATTTTTTCACAATCAGAATATAAAATATCCATATCATTTCCATCTACTTCAATAAGTAAATGAGCTTTTGTTTCTTCAGAGATGTTAACTGACACATCTGCATACTTCATTGTCCAATCAATTGCATCTCTTTCTACAAACTCCAAAGCGGAAGGGGTAATACCAGCTCGGAAAACTGCAGAAACCGCCTCACACGCTTTCTCAGCACTATTAAAAGGCACCAACATTGTTATGTCTTTTGTAGGTAATGGTATCAACCTAAAAATAATTTTGGTGATAATTCCTAAAGTACCTTCACTACCAACCATTAATTGAGTTAAATTATAACCAGTAGAGTTTTTCAAAACATTAGCTCCAGTCCAAATAATTTCTCCTGTTGGAATTACAACTTCTAAATTCAGAACATAATCTTTTGTAACACCATATTTTAGAGCTTTAGGTCCACCTGCATTTTCTGCTATATTTCCACCAAGCATACAACTACCTTTACTTGCTGGATCTGGAGGATAAAACAGAGATTTCTCTTTTACCTCATTCTGAAAAACTTCATTTATCACTCCAGGTTCAACGGTAGCTTGCAGGTTTCTTTCATCAATCTCAACAATAGAATTTAATTTTTCTAAACTTAAAACCAAACCACTTTCTACTGGTAAACTCCCACCACTCAATCCCGTTCGAGCACCACAGGGAGTCACAGGAATATTTTGAGAATTACAATATTTCATTATTTCAGAAATTTGAGATGTATTTTGAGGCTTTACAACTACTTCCGGAAGAAAAGACAAATCCTCTGTTTCATCATGAGAATACTCTTTTAGAACTTCTTCAGAATAGAAAATACTACTATTTCCAACAACAGATTGAAAATATGATCTATCTTCATTATTTATCTTTTTATAAGCCACGGAATAATTTTGCACAAATTTAAGTAAATTCGCCAATCTAAATTACAGATTATGAAAAAGACATTCACATTAATTATTTGCATCTCTATATCTATTTTTTCTTACTCACAAAAAGAAGTAACACTAGAAGATATATGGCAAAATTACAAATTCTATCCAAGTGGGGTTCCTGGTTTTAAATCCATGAATGACGGAGAGCATTACACTACAACAGAAAAAGTTGAAGGAGAAATAAAAATACATAAAAACTCTTTTGAGTCAGGAAAGATTGTAGAAACCTTATTAGATTCGGATGACGAAAGACTTTCAAAAATGGGTTCTTATCAGTTTAACTTAGCAGAGGATAAAATTCTGATTGCAACAAATACAGAATCTATTTACAGATATAGTTCTAAATCTGTTTATTACATCTATAATACGGAAACAGAAGTGATTAAAGAATTAACCAGCAAACAGGTGATGTATGCTACTTTTTCACCTGACGGCAACTATATTGCTTATGTTTTTGATAATAACTTATATGTGTATAATCTGAAATGGGATAAAACAACTCAAATTACAAATGATGGTGAAAAAAATAAAATCATAAATGGAGCTTCCGACTGGGTTTATGAAGAAGAATTTGCATTAGTTCGTTCGTTTGAATGGTCTGGAGATAGTAAAACTATTGCTTATTTTAAGTTTGATGAATCTGATGTAAAAGAATTCTCTATGGATTTATTTAAAGGAGGATTGTACCCTACACAGGAAGTATTTAAATACCCAAAAACTGGAGAAGATAACTCTGAGGTTACGTTGCATTTATATAATTTACAAACTAAGAGAACTAGGAATTTAAAATTTGAAAAAGACTACGAATATTTTCCTAGAATAAAATGGTTTGACAACACAAACCCTCAACTGGTTGTTTACGGAATGAACCGACACCAAAATGAGTTAGACTTTATTATTACAAATACCAATGGATCAAACAGAGTTTTATTCACCGAAACTGACAAATATTATATTGATGTACATGATAATTTAAGATATTTAGAGAAACAGGAATCTTTTATCTGGACTTCAGAAAAAAATGGGTATAATCATATTTATTTGAAAAGTCTGGATGGAATTGAGACTCAGATTACAAATGGAGATTGGGAGGTTACAAACTTTTACGGAATAGATAGTGAAGATTATATCTTCTACTCCTCTAATGAAAGTGGATCTATTCATTCTACAATGTACAAAATGAATATTAATTCTAAATTAGGTAAAGGAGTTCCTATGACAAAAACTACAGGAACAAACAAGATTGCTTTCAGTAAAGGGATGAAATATTTTAAGAATTCCTACACAGACCACAATACTCCTCCCTCTATCACCTTACACAGAACTTCAGACGGTGATACAATAAAGATATTAGAAGATAATTCAGATTTTAATGAAACTCTTGCAGAGTACAATTTATCTGAAAAGGAATTCTTTACCATAGAAACTGAAGAAGGTGTAGAATTAAATGCCTGGATGATGAAGCCAACTGATTTTGATTCCAAAAAAGAATATCCTTTGTACATGTTTTTATATGGAGGTCCAGGTTCTCAGCAAGTAACAGATTCTTGGGGATGGTTCAATTATTTTTGGTACCAACACTTAAATCAATTAGGATATATTGTTGCTTGTGTAGATAACAGAGGAACAGGAGGAAAAGGAGCGGAATTTAAGAAAATGACTTATCAAGAACTAGGAAAATACGAAACTATTGACCAGATAAATGCAGCAAAACACTTTGGAAGTTTAAACTATATTGACTCTAATAGAATAGGAATACAAGGTTGGAGTTATGGTGGATACATGTCATCCCTTGCTATAACAAAAGGTGCTGATGTATTTAAAATGGCTATTGCGGTAGCTCCAGTAACAAATTGGAGATACTATGATAACATCTATACAGAAAGATATATGCGTACTCCACAAGAAAATGCAAGTGGTTATGACGACAACTCTCCTATTAACCATGTAGAAAAACTAAAAGGAAGTTATCTGCTTATTCATGGTTCGGCAGATGATAATGTACATGTACAAAATACTATGGAAATGATTTCTGCACTGGTTAAAGCAAACAAACAATTTGACTTATTTATATATCCTGATAAAAACCATGGAATATATGGAGGAAATACCAGATACCACCTTTACAAGAAAATGACTGAATTCATATTAAATAATCTATAGTGAGTTATAAAGGATATACAATATCTAAATAAATTTCATTATCATAATCATCTAAGTAAAACCAATCTCCAAAATAACTGTCATAACAGTTTATTATATTCCCATAATCATCTTTACACTCTGAGGAAATAACTATACCAGATTTATCAACAGAAACATTAAACAACATTTGAAGATCAGAATTATAGACCTTAATAGGATTAATTAATGAATCGTCAATATATATCTCTTCTATGAATCCACCAGAAAGACTTCCATGAAATTTGTCAAAATAAAATTTTTGAACACCATGATATTTACCATCAGAAAAATTAGAAACATATTTTAGATTACTATCTAGGTCAAAAGTCAAGAACTTTGAATTACGTAGACCATTATTCCAGTGACCATAATTAATTTCATTTTTAAACATACTGACACCAAATCCATGTCTCTCTCCTTTTTTCCATTCTCCTACATATTTATCTCCATTTGAATAGATATATGTCCCTGTTCCATGGGGTGAATTTCTCTTAAATGATCCTATATAATGATCTCCATTATTATAATCCTTAAATCTAATTTTACCATTAGATTTATTTTTTTCATTATCCTCACTATCCCCACAAGAGAACATCAAAGGCACACAAATTAATAGTAGTAATAGTTTTTTCATAACTCCTATTTTAATAAGTCAACAATCTTCGAACTCATTGGTTTTGTGGTAGAATAAAAATAATTAACAAACTCCCCTTTCTCATCTACTAAGTATTTTTCAAAATTCCACTTTACAGTAGAATTTGATTTTCCATTTATTTCTTTTTTGCAAAGCCACTTGTAAAGTGGATGTATTCCCTCTCCTTTTACTTCAATTTTCTCAGTAAGTAAAAATGAAACTCTATAATTTTCTTTACAAAATTTTATAATCTCCTCATCATTTCCTGGTTCTTGAGCTCCAAACTGATTACACGGAACCCCAATTACTACTAACTTATCTTTGTACAACTGATGTAACTCTTCTAATCCAGTATATTGTTTTGTAAAACCACATTCAGAAGCAACATTTACAAATAAGATCTTTTTTCCCTTAAACTCAGACAAATCAATCTTCTCTCCTGTAATAGAGTTTATCTTTATATCGTAAATAGACTCTTGAGCATCTGTAGTTGTTGTACTACACGAAAGAATAGAACACATAATTAATAGTTTTAGTTTACGAAGCATTGTCTTTATTTATAATATTCAAATATTTTGCAATCTCTGAACTAAGCTTCTCCATAGTATCTTCTTCCTTATCCAATTTTATCATCAGATCATAAATATCATAATCTTTTTCAAACTTCCCTACTTTAAACCTAGCAATAGAAGAAGCTACCAAATATTTAATTGGAATACATGTGCTGTCTGATAAATTGATTAGAATATCATATTCTTTCTTTATAAAATTCTTGACATAATCATTTTGAGGTTTGTAATACCAATTTAAGTCTTTCTTATTAAAAAAATCATATTGTAATTTTGGTATATGACATTCATCATATTGTGTAGAATTTACAAAACCAAAAGCCTTTACATCCTTTTTTAATTTAAAAAAATACTCTACCAGAGGCTTTATTTCCTTTATTTCTTCTTTGGTAGTTGCTTCAAACAATATACCTATTGATTTAGCATCCTCCAGATTACATACCGATTTGTGTCGTTTATTATGTTTCAGATCTCTCTGAAAAACATACTGACCAATTTTGTGTTTTATATCTTCTAAAAACTGAATGTTCATTAGCTTATTTTATTTATAAATTCTTCTTCTGAAATTATCGGTATTCCTAAATCTTCTGCTTTTTCTTTTTTTGATGGACCTATATTATCTCCTGCAAGAACAAAAGTAGTCTTTTTACTTATTGAACTTACATTTTTTCCTCCATGTTTTTCAATAAGTTGTTTCAACTCATTTCTACTGTGATTTGTAAAAACTCCAGAAACTACAATTGCCATTGATTCTAGTTTATCAGATAAGTTCTTTTCCTTTTCTTCTGCAACAAAGCATAAGTTATGACTTTTTAAATTTTCAATTAAAACTCTGTTTTTATCTTGAGAAAAATAACTTATAACCGATTCCGCAATTTTGTCTCCAATTTCATCTACTTCAACTAATTCTTCAAAAGTTGAGTTCATCAAATCATCAATATTAGTATAATGATTAGCTAATTTTTTAGCAACGGTCTCTCCTACAAATCGAATACCTATTGCGTAAAGCAATCTTTCAAAAGGAATTTTCTTACTAGATTCTATCCCACTTATCAGATTATCTGCTGATTTTTCCGCCATTCTTTCCAATGGTAATATTTGTTCTTTCCTGAGTAAATATAAGTCTGAAATATCTGAAATGAGATTTTCTTTTACTAATAGTTCAATTGTTTCTACTCCCAAACCATCAATGTCCATTGCTTTTCTACTGATAAAATGTTCGAACCTACCTACAATTTGAGGAAAACAATTCTCAGAATTAGGACAGTAATGTTTTGCATCTCCTTCTTTTCTGATAAGTTCTGTATTACATTCAGGACACTGAGTTATAAATTTTGTTGGATGAGAAAATAAATTTCTATCTTTCATCTCTACAGCAACTACTTTCGGAATAATTTCCCCTCCTTTTTCAACATACACAACATCTCCTTCTCTTATATCTAATTTTGCTATCTGATCTGCATTATGCAAAGAAGCTCTTTTTACAGTAGTTCCAGCCAACTGAACAGATTCTAAGTTTGCTACTGGAGTTATAGCTCCTGTCCTACCAACCTGATATGTTATTTCATTTAAGAGAGTGGAAACTTGTTCTGATTTAAATTTGTAGGATATTGCCCATCTTGGAAACTTAGACGTAAAACCTAGTTCCTCTTGCAAATCTGTATTATTTACTTTTATTACAATTCCATCTATTTCAAAAGGTAAATCATGACGAGCTTCCTCCCAATAATTCACACAATCAATCACTCCATTTATATCTGATTTTAATTTTGTAGTCTCTGATATTTTAAGTCCCCAAATTTTTGCTTTTTCTAAGTTTTGTAAATGAAAATTTGTTGGGAGGTTTTCTCCTAACATATGATACAAAAAACAATCTAAAGGTCTTTTACTCACCTCTTTTGTATCATGTAGTTTTAAGCTCCCTGAAGCTGTGTTTCTAGGATTTGCATACTTTTCCAATCCACTTCTCTCTCTTTCTTCATTCAGTTTATTAAAAGCCTCTTTTGGTAAAATAATCTCTCCTCTAATTTCAAAGTTTGCAACAAAATCTTCTCTTAATTTTAAAGGAATACTTCTAATAGTTTTTACATTTTCAGTAACATCATCACCTTTCGTGCCATCACCTCTACTAATAGCTTGTTTCAACTCTCCATTCTCATAGATCAAACTAATAGAAACTCCATCAAATTTTAACTCACAAACATATTCGAAAGGAACATCAATTATCTTCTTTATTCTCTCATCAAAATCTTGTAGTTCTTCAGCATTGTAGGTATTAGATAGTGAAAGCATAGGATATTGATGATCAACAGTTTTAAAACTATCCATAACCTTACCTCCTACTTTTTTTGTTGGAGAATTTTCATCATTAAACTGAGGATTTTCTAATTCTAGGTTTATAAGTTCGGACATTAACTTATCAAACTCGAAATCTGATATTTCTGGATTATCCAGAACATAATACAGATGATTATGATCTTCTAAGTCCTTTCTCAGGAAATCTATTCTTTCCTTTACATTCATCTATTTAATAGGACATACATTCATAAGAGCAAGTCCCAAATCTTCATTAAATTCTCTATGAATTTCATGATCCATTATTTGCATTACTCCCTCAAAAGTTGCAGAAATGGTAGCTTCTTGCAAATGGCCACCAAACGCCTTACACTCTTCATCCGCTACACTAATATGTATATGAGGAAATGGTTGACCATCCTTTAGAGTAATATTTCCGGTAGCATGTAGTATCTCCATATTTCCATCAAATTCTTTAAAAATATATTCTTTTTTACTCAAATCAATATACCCCATTATAATTTTACTACAGGCTCCAATTCCATTTATAGACGCTAATTTCACTCCCTCTGCTGCTGCAATTTTCTGAGCAGATTCCATTAACCTATCTCCCATTTCTAATCTGAAAACAATCTTATCTTCTATTCTTTTGTATTCCATTTTATTCGTTTATAATTTTATTCAAAAATAATTATTTACACATTGCTTTTACCATTCTATCTTTTCCGTTTATATCTTTTTTTAACTCGATATTAACAAAACCTATTACTTCAAGTAAATTAATAATTTCTTTTCCAAAATTCTCATTTATCTCAAAATACAAAAGTCCGTTTTTTCTTAAAACATTTGATGACTTTTTTGCTATTTCTTTATAAAAAAGTAAAGGATTATCATCTTCTACAAAAAGAGCTAAATTTGGCTCCCAATTTAGAATATTTTTATTCATTAATTCTTTTTCAGAATTTAATACATAAGGAGGATTACTTACTATAACATCCCATCCCCCTTCCAGTTCAGAACATAATATATCTGTTTGTTTCATATTTATATTTACCTTATTCTTTATACTATTTTTATCAGCTATTCTTATTGATTTCTCTGAAACATCAATCGCGTCAAATATTCCTTTTAAATTCTTAGCAAGTGAGATAATAATACATCCACTTCCAGTACCAATGTCCAAATATCGTTTTTCAGAATTCTTATTGTCTTTTATAATCCAATCTACCAATTCTTCTGTTTCTGGTCTTGGAATCAGAATCCCTTTCTTAGTATGAAATGATAGTCCAAAAAACTTTGTTTCAGATAAAATATATTGGATTGGTTCCATGTTTTGAAGTCTATTAACTACATTTATGAATACTGATATCTCCTCATCTTCTAAGATTCTTTCAGATTGTAATATCGTGCCAGATTTTGTAAGACCTAGATGAGAATTAATAGAAATATACATTATCGATTTCAGTTCATTTTCAGGGTATAAATCTGATAATTCATTTAAAAAATAAGGCAGAATATCTGAAACTTTTTTCATGATGCTAATTTACTAAATTTAGTTACTTTTGAAGCATGCGGAATGAGGAGTTTTTCTTAAATAAATGTATTGAAATT
>Ga0209660_1001435_pt1 | contig 12586 bp, 11 predicted proteins | sample SaaInlV_100m_DNA_2_FD_184659 | JGI IMG/M metagenome (GOLD analysis project Ga0209660, IMG submission 184659) | Marine microbial communities from expanding oxygen minimum zones in the Saanich Inlet - SI072_LV_100m_DNA (SPAdes) (version 2) | ecosystem: Environmental > Aquatic > Marine > Intertidal... | reverse complement strand
GGAAAGACTCATTACGAATTATGGAAAGATATAATATCTTGGTAGCTTCTCGCCCAGGTATAAAATCAATTTCATCAGAAGAAAAAGTTTATAGAATGTTTAATGGAGCTTCCCCGTATTGCTCAGGTGAAATAAAAAGTGGAAATCTAGAATTTTTCCACAAAGAAAAAGAAACTAGCTTGGTAGTATATGATATTAGCCCGTGGAATATTTCTTCAAGTATTGTTAGAGAAAAATTAGCATCTGAAAGGCCAATAGATAACTTGTTGCCTCCAGAAGTTGAAACATATATTATTGAGCACCAAATTTATAAGCCCTAACGTAAGCTTTAAACCCAAACCAAGATAACATGAATGATAGATACATTAAATGATCTAAAGCAATTGGTAGTTAAAGCGGCTGCTGAAAAGAAAGCTTTTGATATTCTGGTTTTGGATTTGCGGGAGCGATCAGATCTGACAGATTTTTTTGTAATTTGTAGTGCGAATTCAAGAATGCAGGTTCAAGCTATTACCGACTCTATTCTTGACCAAGTTTACGAATCATCTTACAAGTTGTTTTCTACAGAGGGTTATAACTCTGGGAATTGGGTAGTTTTAGATCTATTCGATGTGGTTGTGCATGTTTTTCATAAAGATGTTCGCTCACAATATGATCTCGAAAGATTATGGGGGGATGTGCCTCTAGTGGAAGTACCTCATCAGTAATGATAATTTTAGGAAAAGATTTGTATGAATGAAACTAAATTTGCCTTATTCAGGGCTAAGTTGGAAGAAATTCGTTTTTCCATAATTAGCGAGGTGAAAGAAAAGTATAAATCTCAAAAAGGCGACCTGAATGAACCTGCTGCCGATATTGCTGATGGCGCAGTTCAATCGTATGATCGTCAGCTTATGATGGGACTTGGAGAAAAAGAATTAAGAAAGTTGAAATTAGTGGAAGAAGCGATCGGGAAAATCGATGCCGGTCAATATGGAATTTGCTTGGAGTGCGAAGAATTAATTCCTGAAGGTAGGCTGTCAGTTATCCCATATGCATCACGCTGTGTTGATTGCCTTGAAATGATCGAAAAGAGAAATACCATAATTTAAACTTACAACTGGGTTGCTTTTTCAATAGCGCTATTCGTAAATAGCTACCCTTAAATACAATGCCTGATTTTAGAAAACCATCAACCATGAGATTCAAGTGTCATTCAAATCAATAATTTCCTTTCTTTTTTTTACGCTAGTATCAGTTTATTTTTCCTTTCTTAATCCACATGAGGTAACTGTGCACTTTGCTCAGGACCAAGTGCTTCAACTGCCAATGATTGTTTTAGTTCTGGGTTCGGTCTTATCAGGTTTTTTGATAGCTGGCTTTTTGCACGGGACACTATCTTTGAAGTTTTTTTTTAGAAATTTAATAACAGCCAGTCGACTCAAAAGTCAAAATAAAACAAATCGTCGAAGTGAGACACTACTTGAAGTAGCAGAAAATTTTTTAGCATGTGGGCATATTTCGAAAGCTATCTCTGCCTATGAAAAATTTTTAAATACTTTTCCTAATGACGTGAATATTCTCATAAGGCTTGCGACTATTTTAAGGGAAGAGGGGGATATCGCGCGCGCTTTAGAGTTGGATTTAAGAGCAGTAAGAATATCACCTGACAATTTGAATGTTTTATACGGTTTAGCCGATGACTATTGTGTAAAAAAAATTCCTGAAAAGGAAATGGAAGTTCTTAATAAAATTCTGAAGCGCGACAAAAAATCTCCTCGTGTTCTTTACCGGATGAGGGAAGTTTATTTAAAATCAGAAGACTGGAAGTTAGCATCAGATATACAACGAAAACTGGTTACTCGAATTGACGAAAAAGAGAAAAAAGAAAAAGAAAAAATAGTTCTGGCTCAATATATTTACAAAAATGCGTCTCGACACTTCAGCAATGATGATTTTGATTTAGCAATTACCGAACTTAAAGGGGCTTTGCACGAAAATAATAGATGTCTGCCGGCGCATCTTTTATTGGGTGATGCGTACCTAAAAATGGGTGACAGAAAAAAAGCATTGAAGGCGTGGGGCAAAGCTTATGCGAATACAAAGTCAATCGCTTGTATGATGCGAATGGAAGAGGTCTATAAAGATTTAGGCCAGGTAGAAGAAATGATAAAAAAATATAAAGCAGCAATTAGTACTTCAAAAAATGGAACTAGAGAGGGACTAATAATGCTATTAGGTGTTCTTTACCTAGAAGGGAAGTCACCTAGAGAAACCATTCGAGTAATAGAAGAAGCTACAAGCTTCGAGAAAAATATTATTTCCTCCCTTATATTGAGTGATGCTTACAGGGAGGATAATAATGAAGTGAAATCTCAAAAAATAATAAAAAATGCTGCTCAACAAGTAAAGAGAGCCCTGTTTAATTTTAAATGCTGTGCATGTGGTAAAACTTTCGGCAAGTGGACAGATAATTGCTCGACTTGCAATACTTTTGATTCGCTAGAATATTTCCCAGAGGTTAATATATAAATTTTTTTTAGTTTAATATTTTTACTTTAAAAGAAAAACATTTTTGATGTTAGGAATCTGCTTCATTGGTTTTTAAATGTTTTCTACGATTTTTTTTATTCCTAGACTTATCCTTTTCAAATTTTCTCCAATTGACTGCATCAGATTTTTCTGGAATATTTAACTCATTAGTATTTTCGTCCTCCCAGGAAAGCTTTGGCCTAGGAGTTGGCCGTGTAAATTTTGTTGCTTTTTGAAAATATTTTTTGCCGAGTTCAAATTCCTTTAAAGTTAATCCTAGTTCCATTTCGTAAATATCTTTTGCTTTTTTAGGAAGGGAATTAGAGAATAGACTTTCTCCACGTATTCGAATTTCTTTACCATTGACTAAGCCAGAACGCCAAGGTTCAGGAATACCATGCCACCCATATATTGCTCCAGCCCATGCTCCAACCAAGACACCAGTCTTATCAGCTTCTTTCCCCATATTAAGTGCATTTGTCAAAGTTGATTCGAAACCACAGTAATCACGTAAAACAATAATTAAACAAAGCGGTATTAAAGATAAAACATAACCTTGCGCAGGGTTTGTAATTTTGGTTTTGAGTTGTTTAGAAGCATTATTGCAAACACAATCCAATAATTGATTGAAATCTGTGTCCCATTTTTCTCGAAGCATTTTAATAGTTTGTTCCAACATGCCATATTCAGATTCAGGTGTAGTATCCCAGAGGTTAGGTGCTGCTTCTCGAAATCGAGTTTCAATTTTTTGACAAAATATTTCCGCATCTTTTAAAATAATTTCAGCTTGGTTTAATGTATCTTTATTATTTTCAGGTTCTAACTTTAGAAGTTTCGATGCGAGATAACCAGTGAGTGCAAGTCCAGTAATTTCACACAAATTTCGACTCATCATTAAGCCAATATCAATATTTAAATTAATACCTAATTCTGGTCTTTCTCTATGAAGAAGGCCCGCTGGAATTCCCATAGATAAAAAAGTGGCATTCGCTATGTTGTGTTCTGGAATCCTAGGTGATTCTTCAATTAGATGGCTGACTGATTCAAAAAATCCTTTTCCCGGGCGCCGAAAAGTACCGAAATAATACTCTGGACCATTTGTAGTCATTTTAAGGAGAAGTTGAGATATTTTACTTGGGTCTATTCTTTTACTTTTTAGAAGACTATCGCTAATAATCAATGCGCTTTGTGTTTGATATCCATATAGACCCTTCATTTTAAAATGTTTAATGCCTTTTCCAATAAAAGGACTTACATCTTTGAAGCCATCTATTGAACCGAAGAGTTGTCGAATAGTTTCTGGTTTTAAGCTTTTTGCAGAGAGACCTATAGCGTCACCCAAAGCCATTCCGTAATAACTTCCAAGTACTTTGTCTTTAAGAACACTCATACAAAACCTTACCGTTGTTAATTAAGTCATAAATAAGAACCATTTCTGGCGGGAGGTGTTTGCTACTTTAAGGTTAAACCTCAATTAATTCAGTTGGTTGATCTTGATTCGCTAAACTCAAAATAGGAGTGTGACTTCCCAATGCTTGTAGTGCTGTGACATGAGCGATTTCAGGGTGATTATTTGTTTGACTTAAATGCATCAATATTACTCGTTGCAGGTGTTCATGTTTAACTGCTGACAATAGTTCTCCACAAGCCTCATTAGATAAATGACCAAGGTCACTTTTGATTCTTTTTTTTAAAGCCCATGAATAAGGACCAAAATCCAACATCTCAACATCGTGGTTGGATTCTAATAGTAAAACATGGGAATTCTTTAAAGCTTCACAAGCTTGATGAGTGACAATTCCCATATCTGTTGCATGGCCCAACTTTCGATTATGACATCGTATGACGTAAGCGATCGATTCTTGTGCATCATGTGAAGTGGTGTACGGTTCGATTTCAAGGTTTTCTAAATGAACGATGTCGCCTGAGTGAATAGGATTAAATACTGGAACGATTCCTAATTTTTTGCCGGCTTGAAAAGTTCCGTTGGTGGCATACAATGGTATAGAGTATTTGCGAACTAAAGGTCCAACGCCACCTATATGATCAGAATGTTCGTGAGTTAAAAAAACAGCATCTAATTCCCCAGGGGTTCGGTCAATTGATTCGAGGCGTCTTCCAAGTTCTTTGACACTTAAACCTGAATCGATAATTATTTTTACGGCATCTGACTCGACGTAAATACAGTTTCCTCGGCTGCCGCTTGATAACACAGAAAATTTAAAAATAGGAAGACCTTTCTAAAAAAATCACAAACGCTACTTGTTTTTATTTAGTACTGCTTTAATTGTTGCTTCCGGGACATCATCTGCAATTTCAACTAAACCTATAGCTTTTGCCAGTATGAATCGAAGTTTATTGTGGCTATTTTTTTTATCATTATGCATAGATTCAACAATGTCTTTAGATTTTAAATCAGGTGCCTGTACAGGTAATCTAAATTTTTTTAATAAATTTATTATGCGTAGAGGAACATCTTTATGGCAGAGTTTAGTTTCTACAGAGAGTCGTGCTGCCTGAATCATGCCTATAGATAAGGCTTCCCCGTGAAGATATTCAGTATAATTTGTAAGAGTTTCAATCGAGTGAGAGAAGGTATGCCCAAAGTTAAGAATCATGCGATGTCTGCTCTCACGCTCATCTTTCTCTACTACTTGAGCTTTGATAGTACAGGAAGTTTCAATAATATATTCTAGACAATCACTGTTAAGAGAAAGAATTTTTTCCGTATTTTTTTCTAAAAAATCGAACAGAGCCGCATCAGCTATAATTCCATATTTTATAACTTCAGCAAGCCCTGCTCGTAGTTCTTTTCTAGGCAAAGTTGTTAATGTGTCAAGATCGATTAGGACTAACTTAGGTTGGTAGAATGCCCCAATCATATTTTTTCCACGTGGATGATTTACTGCAGTTTTACCACCCACACTGCTGTCCACTTGAGACAGTAAGGTGGTTGGTACTTGAATGAATGGAATCCCACGCTGATAAGTAGCTGCTATGAAACCCGTCAGATCACCGACAACACCTCCGCCAAGAGCAATCAATAAGGATTTGCGATCGCATTTCATCTCGAGCAGGCGATCGTAAACCAACTCTACCTGCTGAAGTGATTTTGATGTTTCCCCTTCTGGAATCTCTATGAAGCTTGGTGAATATCCAGCAAGGGTTAACCCCGATTCGATTTTTTCTCCAAACAATTTTCTTACAGAAGGGTGCGTGATAATAATACTTCGACTGACTTCAAGTTGGTTTGAAATAAATTCTCCAACCTTGGATAAAATATCTCGACCAATTAGAATATCGTAACTTCTTTCTCCTAGATCGATGTTCAAACGCTTCATAATAACTAAACCAATTTTCTTCAGGATAATAAACAAAACCATATTAACACTTTAAAAACCGTGTTTGAATCGTTTATGCAGTAAGAGGATTTGAACTGGCGGAGACAACCTGATAAATTTACTTAAATTAAACAAATTAGTACAAACTGTTTTAATTTGGCGTTTTATTGTTATTCTAGCCTAAGAAAAAATTAACATTTCCTTGAGAAGTGCTACATTGTTAGCTTATCTATTAACTAATAGGGTAATTCCCAGTTGAAAGATAAGTTCTTTTAAAATAAAGTCTTTTCTTATGAAACAGGTTTATTTAGATACATTTGGTTGTCAAATGAATGTGGCCGATACAGACCGCATGGAGCTATTACTCTTTCACTCGGGTTATATTCGCACCGGAGAAGTGCAAGACGCGGACCTAGTTCTTATAAATACTTGCTCGATTCGAGATAAGGCAGAACAAAAAATATACTCTCTTGCTAAAAACTTAAAACCGCTTAAAGAGACTAATCCAGATATGATTCTTGGGTTTACTGGCTGTTTGGCTCAACAAGAAGGGGAACGATTTTTAGAAAAAATGCCCTTCGTTGACCTTGTTATAGGACCAGATGGCGTGGAACATATTGTTCAGGTGATTAAAGATGTCAAGGATAAGAAATTACCGGTAGTGCGGACTCAATTTGATACGGATACAAATTATCAAATTCCGGAGCTTTCGGGAGAAACTCCGCTAAACCCAGGCCCGACTGCGTTTGTTAATATAATTAAAGGTTGTGATAAGTTTTGCACGTTCTGTGTAGTTCCTTTTACGCGCGGTCGCGAAAAAAGTCGAGAAGCCGAAGAGATTGAACAGGAAATCAAACTTTTAGTATCAAGAGGTGCACGTGAGATTATTTTATTAGGACAAAACGTCAACGCTTATGGGAAACGGGGACTTAAACAACCAGTTCCTTTTCATGAGTTGTTATATCGAATTGCGTCAATTCCTGGTTTAAAGCGCTTGCGATTTATAACGAGTCATCCAAAAGACTTTACTCGCGAATGTATTACGGCTTATCGAGACATTGATATTTTGGCAAATCATATACACCTTCCTGTGCAAAGTGGGAATAATCGTATTCTTAAAGAAATGCGTAGAATGCACACAATAGAAGAATATATTTCTATTATAGAGGAACTTAAAGCAGTTTTACCCGATATAGGTGTATCCACTGACATTATTGTGGGTTATCCGAGTGAGTCCGAATCAGAATTTGAAGATACTCTATCTCTAATGGAAAAAATAAAATTCAACAATAGCTATATGTTTAGTTATAGTTCGCGACCTAATACACCAGCGCAATATTTCCCAGATTTGGTCTCGCAGTCGGTTAAGTCCGATCGTTTACAAAAAACAATTCAATTGCAAAAGAGGTTAACCCTTGAACAAGGAAAAAAAATTATAGGAAAGGAAATAGAAGTTTTGGTAGAAAGTGAAAGTTTTAAAAATGATTCTGATTTTAGGGGTAGGAATGCTCAATATTGGTCAGTTAACTTCACTGGAGACAAAAGACAGATTGTCCCAGGTGACATGGTGAAAGTTATAGTTGAAGATGCTACCGGTCATGTGCTGAAGGGTCGAGCTCTTTTGTTGAAGGGATATAAAAAATTGATGGTTGCTGCGGGATCAAAAACTTAAGTATCGACTGTGTAGAGCTAAATAGAAGTTAATTAATAAAATCCAAGCTGGGAATAAACTTCCTCTTCTAAATAGGCAGCGTGAGGAAGAATTATTTTAATAGCAAGTTTGGCATCATGAATAAACTTTAGATTTGGGATGGCAGACCTGTCAGCCAGGCGGCACAATGTTTCTCTACAAAAATGATCTAGGTCATAAATTTTATCTAAAAGGTCCTGAGGTAAATCTTTTAATCCGACCTCGTTTTTTTCAAGAAACCTTAAGATCTCAATCAGACTGAGTTTAATGCTAACCGTTTCATCACGCAACGCTGAGATTGCCTTGGATTCAGGTTGTTTTAAATCCAAACAAATTTTCTTTAATAGCTTTCTAAGATACTTATAGAAGACCTCGTGTTGATTCTGATTGTTAAATATTTTTCCTTCTCCACCAAATAATATATTAAAAACTGATTCTAGTTTGTAGGTATCTGACCCCATGATTGTATAAAGGATTGAAACAAATTCATCTTTATTGAATGCTAGTTTCAAGTCTTGGAAAATTTTATCTAGTGATCCGGTTACACCTTTTGATACTCTCGGTTTTTCTTCGCAAACTGATTTATTAAGATGATTTTTGGAACCTGAAACTAGCTTTCCACCACCAGCTTCACAACCGATTATTTCTAGCTCAGTTAACGACTCTATAAAATCTACCAAAGAAAAAGCTGGAATATTTAGTAAGCTCTTATCTATATGATACAGAGTGCAGAGAAGTTGTTTTTCAAGTCCTGCGGCACAAAACGAATCTTTTGTGCAAAGTTTTGCCAAGATGGTTTCCATCGAGACGAAAAGTGATCTCATTTTGAGCCGAGCAATATGCATTTCACTTTTGAGGCAAGGTTGAATTTGGAAAACACCTTTTTTGTAATCTATAAGCTTTATGCATAAAAAATCACCTTCCTTCAGTTGGTTTATATGAATGAAATGAGTTATATCCCAAGCCATAACAAGAAGAGAGCTTTTCTCGAGAACCCGGTTGTTTATTTTGATTTCATCAGGAAAGTGAATCGGGCTCGAATACTGGTAGTAAGGAACAATATCTTCAATAAGAAACGGAAGTTTTTGTTTTTTTACCTCATTACCCTCTGGACAAAGAAAGGTGAGGTCGGGCTCTTTTTTTTCGTTAGAAATAAAAGGAATGAGTCTGTGGCCTGGGAAAAAAACTTTTTTATTGATTTCAAAACTATTTAAACGAATAGACAAAGAAAGGTTTTTGATTTTTTGTAAAGCTACAGGAATAGGTAAAAAATTATCTGTACTTTTTTCGATTAAATAATTATGAGTAAATAGTTTTTTCTTTAACCTTTTTAAAGTAGAAATTGGTATTTCTTGCTGCCATTTTTCTCGGATTGTTTTTTCAAAATCGCCAGAAGAAAAGGGGGTATTAGATTCAAGAATTAAGTTTTCTGCTAATCTATTCAGGGTTAACTTGAGTGGCATAGTTTTAATGGATATATTTACTAGATTAGATGTGCTGGGTATTCGGAGTTAATGTTTCGTGGCTTATTTTGTTTGGGTCATCTAGAGGCCTATCGATTCTCGTAATTTTTTAAAACATAAGACCCCTTTTCGCAAACTCTATTCTTGAGTTGTAAATACTCACTCATTAGTGAAAATACCATAGTTTAGCTAAAGAGAAAAGTTTTTTTTAGAGAGAGAAATGAGTTTTGGTGATATTGATTTATTTTTTTTGTACGCTATGATATTTATTGACTATATTTAAAAAAATGGTCAGATATATTTGATTATTTTTAGGTAGATAGCGAAATTAAACGCCATTAGAAACGGACAATTCATGGAGCTTTATTATGGCACTCAATTTAGAGCCTGTTTATGAAGAAATTTTTAAAAAGTTTAAGACACGAAAAAAATTTTCAATTCGGACAGTCGATAAAAATATATTAACTGTTGATCAAGATGAAGAAATTTGTGGACAAAAAGAACCACGTTCATTTGAATTTAAAAGCCCAAGAGAATTTGAAGAGTTTGTACGTTTAGAAAACCAGTTTGAAAAGGATATAGAGAGTCAACTTCAGGGCAACAAAATGCCTTACCGTTGATTTTGTCTGAGAAGATTTTTTTGCATAGAGATATTTTTAATCAAGAAAAATCAAGGGCTTTTATCTCAAAAATTTTCCTAGTACGAGAGCTGAATTTTTACTTCCAAAAGATATACAATTGCTTATAGCAATACTCAGTTTTTTCTCCCGCCCTTTATTTGGGATATAATCCAAATCACAATCCGGATCAGGGTTTTCTTGATTAATGGTTGGTGTTAAAAAATTATTGTATAAGGAAAGTAAAGAAACGGTAACGCCAAGTGCCCCTGATGCTCCCTGAGGGTGACCAGTCATGGACTTAGTTGAGCTTACTGGAATTTTTCGAGATAGGCTATTGAATAAATTTTTAACCGCTAGAGTTTCTACTTTGTCATTAATGATTGTAGAAGTTCCATGAAAGTTAATATAGTCGACTTGATCCTTATTTATTTTTGCATCTTTAATAGCCAAATCAATGGCTCGGCTTGATTGTTTACCATCTGGCATAATCGCTACTCGATGATATGCATCACATGTTGAGCCGTATCCAAGAACCTCTCCATAAATTGGTGCAGCACGTCTGTTTGCGTGTTCTAATTCCTCGAGAATCAGCATCCAACTTCCTTCCGATAACACAAAACCATCTCGATCAAGATTAAAGGGACGAGAGCCACGAGTTGGATCATTATTATATTTGGTTGGGTTTACTCGCATTCGCTCAAATCCAATCATCATTGCGGGGGTAACACAAGATTCAACGCCGCCAGTTAAAATCCAATCTTGTTGTCCGGAACGAATCGTATTAAATGAGTATCCGATTGCATCTGTAGAACTAGTGCAACCGTTTGAAAGCACATGGCTACGTCCCTGAAGACCAAAATACATAGAAATCTCACTTGAAAGCATTCCAACTAACGAATTCGAAATAGCATATGGACTGATCTTCTTCTTTTGAGCAGAGAAAAATATTTCAAATTGTTTTTCAGAGAAATCAAATCCAGCCCCGCCTGTTCCTACTATGATACCGAGACTTTCAAAATCCTCTTCAGTGAATTGGGTTAGGTCTATGGCAGAGTCGTGGAGTGCTTCTTTTGAAGCGGCAATTGCCAAAGGTACAGACCGAGAAAGTTTTTTAAGGTCTGTATTTGAGTAATACTCCGAGGGATCGAAATCTTGGACTTCACCCGCTATTTGACAGGATAAACCGATAGGGTCAAAGCTTGAAATACGCTGGATTCCGCTGATACCATTGCAGGTGTTTTCCCAAAACTTCTTTTTACCTATACCGTTTGGACTTATCACACCCAAACCGGTAACTACTACTCTACGGGGCATATTTTTTTTATAATGAAATTTAGCTATGAAGTTTATGGTAACATAGTGATCTGAATAAGGACAAGGCTACTTGCAAACAATCTAGTCTATGCTTTAGCTACTTTTTGTTTTGATATTTTGACCATTTTAAAAACCATTAAGTTTTCATCTCCAACCTTCTTCTAAAAAGGCTCAGATAAAGAGTTAATTTAGAACCTATAAATTTGAACACCAACCTTTCCCTAAAAGATTTAACCGGACAAATGATTATCACTGGGTTTAGCGGAACCTCTCTCAATTCAGAGTTAGAGGAATTGATTGTCAATTCTCGTATTGGAGGATTGATCTTATTTGAACGTAATTTTAAAGATCCAGACCAATTGATTCGGTTGATTGCCGATCTCCAGTCTTTAGCGATGTCATGCCCAGCTTCTGTCCCATTATTTATTTCTGTGGATCAAGAAGGAGGGAGAGTGGCCAGACTAAAAAGTCCGTTTAGTAATTTTCCGCAACCAAGTTGTCTTGGGCAGGCTCAATCTGAATCACTTGCTTATCGATTTGGATTAGCACTTGGTCGAGAAATGAAGGTAGTGGGGATTAATATGGTATATGCGCCAGTCCTTGATGTAAATACCAATCCAGCTAACCCCATTATTGGGACAAGGGCTTTGAGCGATATACCTAAATTAGCAGGCCGAATGGGTAAGGCAGTTATAGATGGGATTAAGGCAGCAGGTGTTTTTCCTGTCGGCAAACATTTCCCAGGCCATGGCGATACTGACAGGGATTCCCATCGTGAATTGCCTTATGTTAACCGTGAAGTAGACTCGCTGGAAAAGATTGAATTAGAACCTTTCATTCAGACTATCAGCCATGGGATGCAAATAATCATGACAGCTCATGTGATTTACTCAGCATGGGACGATCAATTACCAGCCACTTTTTCTCCGTTTATTTTGAAAAGTATTTTACGAGAAAAGTTAGGTTTTGATGGGCTAATTATTACTGATGATTTAGAGATGAAAGCGGTAGAAAAACATATTTCATTTGAGTCAATTCCAAGACTTGGATCTATTGCAGGTGTAGATCTTTATCTTATTTGTCACGATCGAAAAAAAACTTTATCACTGCAAGATCAAATGGTCAAAGATATTGAGGAAGGGAAAATCAAAAAAAAACAGGTTGAATGTTCTGTCCAAAAAATTATAGATTTTAAAAATAAAATAGCTCTCAGTCCCCATGGGGAAGAAAATATTTTTGATTTGGCAAGGGATCATATTGAGCTTATCCGAGAAATGGAATCGTACCTTCCGTAATGAAAAATTTCTCTAGTAGGAATAAAACTACTCCTATTTCTTATTAATGAATAATTATCCATTAAAACGAGTTTGGTTAGCACTAATTTATTTAGTGTTAATTGCCTACTTATATTCATTTTCTGAGTATGGCCTAAATGTATGGGACGAAGGGGGATATGCAAATGGAACCCTTCGAACTTTTAACGGTGAGAAAGCGATGGAAGATTTTAATCCTAGTGGGTATCTTTCAGGTCGCTATATATATGGGGCAATATTTTTTAAGCTATTTGGAGTAAGTATTCAGAGCCTTCGTGTTGGAGTGATTCTAATAACACCAATCATGATTTTTTTGACTTACGCTATTTCCCGA
>Ga0209660_1001433_pt1 | contig 12605 bp, 13 predicted proteins | sample SaaInlV_100m_DNA_2_FD_184659 | JGI IMG/M metagenome (GOLD analysis project Ga0209660, IMG submission 184659) | Marine microbial communities from expanding oxygen minimum zones in the Saanich Inlet - SI072_LV_100m_DNA (SPAdes) (version 2) | ecosystem: Environmental > Aquatic > Marine > Intertidal... | reverse complement strand
AAGGGTCTATCCGCCCTATCATTCACCAAATGGTGGGTGGTGTCAGATCATCCATGGGCTACACTGGATCTGAAACGCTAGAAAAAATGCGTAAAACTGCTCAATTTGTACAAGTCACTTCAGCTGGTATGGTGGAATCCCATGTGCATGATGTCAGTATCACTAAGGAAGCGCCAAACTATCATCAATAGATATAATGCGTAATTTTTCAGTTATTTTTTGATAGAAGAAATACCCTGGAATTAATGGTCTTCTGGTGTGCCCTGCCATAGCATTTTATAGCCTAACTCATTAGCATCATCACAAAACTCTAGCAACTCGTCAAATTTCGACTTGAACAATTCATCGGCATGAGATTTTTCATGTTGTTCGAATGATTTCCAAAACGTTACAATAACGATTTCACCACGCTCTTCTTTGGCTTTTTCAACATTCTCAAAGGATCCTTCTGCTGAAATGAACCCTGAATTTTCATAAACTTGTCCGGCAATAAAGCCACCGTTATCATCGCCATAATTATTTTTAACAACGTTACACATTTCACCTAATGTCAGCTCGACATCCTCAACCGTAACGCCGTCTTTTAAATTAACCTCGTTAAACAACATAACACAACCAAATGGGATCTCTATTGGATTAAACATTTTTACTACTCCTTAATAAAATTAATAATGCTTACAGTGGCAACTGCTCTGTAAAATTTGAATACATGAAATGCATAATTTTAACCATACTATGATTCGCTTTGGAGCAATCTCAGTAGAAGAATTTTTAGAGGACTATTGGCAGAAAAAACCATTACTTATCAAACAAGCTTTGCCTAATTTTATCTCACCAATATCATCTGATGAATTGGCCGGATTATCACTTGAGGAAGAATTTGAATCACGTCTAGTGCAAGGCAGTACAGCACAACAACAATGGTCATTAACCAATGGGCCTTTTACTAAAACCACCTTTACCCAACTACCCGAGCAAGACTGGACACTGTTAGTGCAAGGAGTTGATCGATTTATTGATGAAGTACATGATCTAATCAAGCAATTTGATTTTATCCCGCGCTGGCGTTTTGATGATGTAATGATTTCTTATGCCACCAAAGGTGGCAGTGTTGGGCCACATTTTGATTATTACGATGTCTTTTTGCTTCAAGGGAGTGGTAGGCGACGCTGGGAATTAAGCACACAATTTTGTACGCTTGATAACTATTTAAAAGATGTACCGTTAAGAATCATGCACACATTTACCCCTGAACAATTCTTTGAGGTTGAGCCGGGTGATGTTCTATATATTCCACCTAAAGTTGCTCATCATGGCGTTAGTCTAGATGACGAATGCACTACTCTATCATTTGGCTATCGAGCTTATTCGGCTCAGGAATTGTTTGAATCATTAGACATGCAAAATCCAGATCAAGAACAAAATATCTATTATCAAGACCCAATTTGGATAAATACAAGCTCACCTGCACTCATACCCGATTCGGCCATTGAACAGGCCAATCAAATTCTCAAAATCAGTCCTGATGAGTTTGCCACCTTTGTAACCAAATTAGATATTTTGGATGAGCAATTATTGCAATACTTTAAAGCTGAGATGTTTCGGGAAAAAATGCAATACAAACTACATCCAAGCTGCAAAATTGCCTATTTTTTAGTTGATACAACGCCCAAAGTATTTATTAATGGTGAGTATTTTGATACGCAAGAATTCGACCCTCAAGCTGTAATGCAGTTTTGTAATAAACGTACAATCAATGCAAAAGATCACCAGCAATTGACTATAAATCTATTTAAGCAAAATTTAATATACATAATCGATTGATTTTAGGGATAATAACCTTCGTTTTATGGCTTAAATTCTGTCTTAAGTTTTATCTAAAATGTATTTTGTAATAGGAAAAACCTGCTTCACGAGGAATTATCTATCAATTCATTAGAATGTGTTTTAAATAAAGCTTATCCGATTAAATCCATAAAACTTCTTTTAATTAACTTTTAATAGTCAAGGCCTGCTTTGTAAGGGGAATTGCCTATTTATCTTACGGAGATTTTTTTCATGGAAATGAACATCGTTACTAAAAGCTTTGCCATGGGCAAGCACACAATCACATTAGAAACTGGCCGAATCGCTAGACAAGCACATGGTGCAGTTCTTGCCAGCATGGATGACACACAAGTATTAGTCACCGTTGTTGGCTCTAAAGAAATGCGCCCTGGTCAAGATTTCTTCCCATTATCGGTTGATTACATTGAAAAAACATACGCAGCAGGTAAAATTCCTGGTGGTTTTTTAAAGCGTGAAGCCAGACCAAGTGAAAAAGAAACACTAACCTCTCGCTTGATTGACCGCCCTATTCGCCCATTGTTCCCAGCTGGATTTATGAACGAAGTTCAGGTTTTAATTACAGTCATCTCTGCTAATAAAGAAGTAGACCCAGATATGATAGCGATGCTTGGTGTATCTGCCGCACTTTCAATTTCAGGCGTGCCTTTTAGTGGTCCAATTGGTGGTGCACGTGTAGGCTTTAAGAATGACGAATTTATCCTTAACCCAACTTATTCTGAATTGGCTGATTCTGATTTAGACATGGTGGTTGCTGGTACTGATGAAGCGGTATTAATGGTTGAATCAGAAGCCAATGAGCTTTCTGAGGAAATCATGTTGAAAGCAGTAATGTGTGCACATGATGAATATCAAGTTGCTATTAAAAATATCGCAGAATTTGTTGCTGAAGTAGGTAACGATAAATGGGATTGGGAAGCGCCAGCAACTAACGAAACTTTATTGGGTGATATCCAGTCTCAATTTGGTGCGCAAATTAACGAAGCCTATCAAATCAAAGAAAAACTTGATCGTTACGCCAAAGTAGGTGAAATCAAAACTACTGCCATTGAAGCACTATCCAGTGATGATGCAGACGGCAATTCAGCTGAAGAAGTAGGCAACTATTTTAAGAAAGTTGAAAAATCTACCGTACGTGAGCGCATTCTGAACAACGATCCACGTATCGATGGTCGTGACAATGAAACCGTTCGCGAATTAAAAATTGAAACGGGTGTATTAGAAAACACACATGGTTCTGCTCTGTTTACCCGTGGTGAAACACAAGCATTAGTAGTAACAACATTAGGATCTAAGCGTGATGCTCAGTTAATTGAAAAATTAGAATCTTCTGAGCGTAAAAACGACTACTTCTTACTGCACTATAATTTCCCTCCATACTGTGTGGGTGAGACTGGTCGCGTAGGCACAACCAAACGTCGTGAGATTGGCCACGGTCGTCTAGCTCGTCGTGGTATTTCTGCTTGTCTTCCAACCATTGAAGAATATCCATACACTATTCGCGTGGTATCGGAAATCACTGAATCTAACGGCTCTAGTTCCATGGCCAGTGTTTGTGGCTCATCTTTATCACTTATGGATGCAGGTGTTCCAATGAAAGCCCCAGTAGCGGGTATTGCCATGGGTCTTGTCAAAGAAGACGACAGATTTACCGTTCTTACAGATATCTTAGGTGACGAAGACCATTTAGGCGATATGGACTTTAAAGTAGCAGGTACATCACGTGGTGTAAACGCCTTACAAATGGATATTAAAATCCAAGGCATCACACAAGAGATCATGGACATCGCTTTAAAACAAGCCAAAGAAGCAAGGCTTAATATCTTAGGTCAAATGAATAAAATCATTTGCGAGCCTAATTCATCAAGCAAAAATGCACCTAAAACTGCAGTAATCAAAATTGACAAAGATAAAATTCGCGATTTAATTGGTAAAGGTGGTGAAACCATTAAAGGTATTATTTCCACTTCTGGCGCTAGTGTTGATGTTGATGATGATGGTAATGTTAATGTTTTTGCCAATGATCAAAAAGCTTTTGACATAGCAGCGCAAATGGTCAAAGATGTAACCGCTGTACCTGAAGTGGATAAAGTTTATACAGGAAAAATCGTTAAGATTGTTGAATTTGGTGCGTTCGTTAACATCATGCCTAACCAAGACGGGTTGCTACATATTTCTGAAATCGCTCATGAGCGCGTAGAAAAAGTAGAAGACCACTTGAAAGAAGGTGATGAAATTGACGTTAAAGTATTAGGTTTAGACAGAGGTCGTATTAAATTATCTCGTAAAGTACTTTTAGATAAATAATCATCCGATTAATACTCTAATTAAAGCCACCTTAACGGTGGCTTTTTTATTTTATTTATAATAAAAACTTTGCTTCGTAAGAAATTTCCTATTTAATGTTCTAATTATGCCAATTTATCTAGTCTTCTTATCCGTTGTTGCCATTTGGTCAACCACACCACTGGCCATACAATGGTCAACACTAGGGTCTAGCTTTAACTTTGGTGTAACCTCTAGAATGGTAATTGGACTCGGAATTTGCCTATTGTTATTACTGATTAAACGACAAAAACTCACTACCAGCACTCTTGCCATTAGTAACTACATTTACGCAGGGATTGGTATCTTTACTACCATGACCTTAGTCTATTATTCTTCACAAACCATTCCTTCTGGAATTATCTCGGTAGTGTTTGGACTAACACCCATCATTACCGGCATATTTGCCTTATTACTACTCAAAGAATCCTTCTTTAAGTTTCACAAAATTGCTGGGCTATTATTAGGCTTGAGCGGACTAATGGTTATCTTTGGACACACACTAACGTTTTCTTCTGAACTGCTATCAGGTTTATTAGCAGTTACTCTTGCCATGGTATTTCAGTCATTTATCTCAGTTAAACTCAAGCAAACCAATGCCCATATTTCAGCACTGGAAACCACCACTGGTGCTCTTATTGTTAGTGTTCCTTTGTTTATTATTAGTTGGTTTTTAGCCGAAGGTGTCATTCCGCAAATCTCACTAAAAGCAACCTTGTCAATTGGTTATTTAGCATTATTTGGATCGGTCATTGGGTTTATGTCGTACTACTACTTAATTAGGCATGCTAGTGTACGAGTGGTGGGCATTGTCCCATTGCTCACACCAGTGTTTGCACTATTGCTGGGCAGTGGCTTGAACCATGAAAGCTTAACAATGACCCAACTAAGCGGTATCATTCTCGTATTAATAGGCCTAGGTTATTACGAATACGGTGGAAAAATATTATGGAAAAAAAGATAACTGAACTTGAAGAAAAATTTGCATTTCTTGATCATACGATTGAAGAACTTAACAACGTTGTTTTTCGTCAAACACAAAAAATTGATGAATTAGAAACAATGTTAAAACACTTATCTTCTCAAATAAGACAAATGAACAGCCAGAAAGATACCGGTGATAGCGAAGTCATTAATGACCGACCACCGCACTATTGAATTTAAAAGTTATTTTCTACTTAATACTGGTGAGTCGAATTTTAAACCGTCCCAACCATAAGTAATAAAATTACGAATATTGGCGTGTGAATCACTTTCAGGTGTATTCAGAACATCTTGATAATATTGACCAAAACAATGTAGCGTTTCAAGCTGAGTTAGCTGGTGAATAGCGGCAAAGCAAAATAATTTAGCACTGCCTTGATTCTCATCTTCGGTATTTGAAACCTCGCCATTACTAAAAGCTGCTGGCGTATAGTCATAGTCATCATCAATCAGTGCAATCAAATCCTCGAACTTCATTCTTGCGCCCGACCTTAACTCTTCTAAATATTCCTCTTGTGTCATTCTTTCTCCCTATTTGAGATTACTAAGCTATACCGTCATTGGATTTGGCTTGTTGGTATTTATACCGTATTTTTCAATCGCTTGTGCAACAACTGCACTGTCTATATCTCCTTCATCCACTAAAGCTTTAAGTGAAGCTAAAACAACATAATTAGCATCCACCTCAAAGAAATCTCTGAGAGCAGCACGCGAATCAGAACGGCCAAAACCATCCGTACCTAACACTTCATAACGACCTGGAATGTACTTGCGCACCTGTTCAGCATAATTACGCATGTAGTCCGTTGTTGCAATTACTGGGCCTTGAGCATCTACCAAACATTGAGTAATGTATGGCACTTGTGGTTTATCCGTACTAAAACGGTTAACGCGATCAACCGCCTGCGCTTCGCGCGTGAGTTCATTAAAGCTGGTCACTGACCAGATGCTGGATCTTACACCCCAATCATCTGCTAACATTTGCGCAGCTTTTTCCACCTCTCGTAGAATCGTACCACAACCCAAAAGTTGCACTTGTTTGTCACCACTACCCACTTCTTTGAGTGGATAAATACCTTTAATAATTCCCTCTTCGGTATCTTTTGGCATTTCAGGATGAGTGTAAAGTTCATTCATGGTCGTTATGTAGTAGAAAATATTTTCATGATTTTCGTACATTCTTTCTAAACCACTACGCACAATCACCGCCAATTCATACGCATAAGTTGGATCGTAAGAAATACAGTTTGGAATAGTATTGGCCACCAATAAAGAATCGCCATCTTGATGTTGCAACCCTTCACCATTTAGCGTGGTGCGTCCTGCTGTACCGCCAATCAAGAAACCTTTGGCTTGCATGTCACCAGCCGCCCAAGCCAAATCACCCACACGCTGAAAACCAAACTTCGAATAATAAATATAAAATGGAATCATGGTGGTATTGTGAGTAGCATACGCCGTTGCCGCTGCAATCCAATCGGAAATTGCACCCGCTTCGTTAATACCCTCTTGCAATACTTGGCCTTTCTTGTCTTCTTTGTACCACATGACTTTGTCGGAATCTTCCGGCTGATACAGCTGACCAGAGGCTGAATAAATACCAAGTTGTCTGAATAAACCTTCCATGCCAAAAGTACGCGCTTCATCGGGAATGATTGGTACAATTTTAGGGCCAAGTTGCTTGTCACGCACCAATAAAGTCATGATTCGATTAAGCGCCATGGTGGTTGACATTTCACGATCACCACTGGATTCCAACAAAGCTTTAAAGACATTTAATTTTGGTGCTTTTAAATCTTCCAGTTCAAACGAACGCACTGGTAATGAGCCGCCTAGTTTTTGACGTCGCTCATTCATGTAAGTCATTTCTTCGCTGTCATCAGCCGGCTTGTAAAAATTCAACTCCTTCACATCCGTATCGGTGACAGGCACATCAAAACGCTTGGCAAAAATTTCCACTTGTTCAAGGCCGAGTTTCTTTTGTGAGTGTGTGGTGTTCTGCCCTTCACCAGCTTCACCCATGCCATAACCTTTAACAGTTTTAGCTAAAATAACGGTTGGCTTATCGCTACAAGCTTTGGCCGCATGATAGGCTTGGAATACTTTATACGGGTCGTGACCACCGCGATTTAGATGATAAATATCATCATCACTCATGTGCTCAACCATGGCCAATAACTCAGGGTATTTACCAAAGAAATGTTTGCGCACGTAAGCACCGTCTTTAGCTTTATAAGCCTGATATTCACCATCCACAACTTCTTCCATCCGCTTTCTAAGCAAACCGTCAGTGTCTTTAGCAAGTAGCTCGTCCCACTTACCGCCCCAAATTACTTTAATCACATTCCAGCCTGCGCCACGGAACATGCCTTCAAGCTCTTGAATAATCTTGCCGTTACCACGCACTGGGCCATCTAAACGCTGTAAATTACAGTTAATTACAAACACTAAGTTGTCTAGTTTTTCACGACCTGCCATCGAAATAGCACCGAGTGATTCTGGCTCATCGGTTTCACCATCACCTAAATACGCCCAAACTGTACGCTTATCAGTTTGTTTAATTTCACGATGGTGAAGGTACTTCATAAAACGCGCTTGGTAAATCGCCATAATCGGGCCCAAGCCCATCGATACCGTTGGGAACTGCCAAAAATCTGGCATTAGCCATGGGTGTGGGTACGAGCTCAAACCATCTTTGCCTGCCTCTTGACGGAACAACAACATTTGCTCTTTAGTAATACGCCCTTCTAAATAAGCTCTAGAATAAATACCTGGTGAAATATGCCCTTGGAAGAAAATTAAATCTGCACCTTGATCAGCATCAGGGCCACGATAAAAATGATTAAAGGCAACCTCGTACAACGTTGCACTAGATGCAAATGAGGCAATATGTCCACCCAACTCGTAAGGTAGCTGATTAGCTTTAACCACCATCACCATCGCATTCCAACGAATAATCGCTGAAATTTTCTCTTCAATCTCAGCATTAATTGGCGTTTCAATTTCCTTATCTAAACCAATGCTATTTAAATACGATGTATTCACACCCGATGGCAAGTCCATACCCTCGTGATGTGCCATATCCATTAACTGGTTTAATAAGAATTTTGCCCGGTCATCGCCTTCGACTTTAGCAACAGATTTAAAGGCTTCTAGCCATTCTTGGGTTTCTAACGGATCGATATCTTGATTTGCCATAATAAACGGAATTTGTTTATAAAAATAAATCGATTATCCCAAATTTATAGCACTTTGAAAGTCTACTTTACAAAATATTTCGTCAATAAAAGTGCGCCAATAAAACCCGCTAAACCAAAGCTAATTTGCCACAACTCTGTGGCTGGGAATAAGCTCATGCCAATAGCACTACCTGCGAATAATGAGAGTATTGGAAAAATATAAAGCATAAAAGCGCGTGAAAATAACTCACTTGATGATATCTCTAAAGTTACAAAATCCCCTACAACAACACCGTCTTGTACTGGCTTATTAAACACTGAATAATGATCAAAATAATTAGCCAAAATACCTGTACCACAACCACTACTAGCTGAGCAACTATGACACCCACCTGAACGATTCACCTTAAGTGTCATGGTTTCGTTTTCAAGTGCAATTACTTCAAACTGTTCTTTCATGATATGAGCTTTTGATAAAATAATATTCTTTTTCATTTTAACGAATAAACCTCATGCCTATTTCACAATCCATATTTAAAGCTTATGACATTCGCGGTATTGTTGAGCAAGATCTTACACCTGAAGCAGTCAAATTGATTGGTCTTGCCATTGGTAGTGAGTCTATCGCCAAAGGTGAACGTGGTATTGTAGTTGGGCGTGATGGTCGCTTAAGCGGGCTTGAGCTCATGAGTGCGTTAAAAGACGGCCTTAAAGCCAGTGGTTGTCATATTGTTGATATTGGCATGGTGCCAACACCGTTAGTATATTACGGTACGTATACCAAAGCTGCTACTTCAGGGGTGATGATTACCGGCTCGCACAATCCACCAGAATACAATGGCTTTAAAATCATGATTGCTGGCGAAACCCTCTCAGGTGATCGCATTCAAGAACTCTACCAACGTATTGTTAATAATGACTTTAGCACGGGTCATGGCACTTCAACCAAAGTTGATATCGAACAAGACTATATTGATCGCATCAAATCAGACATCAAGATAGACAAACCACTTAACATTGTTGTTGATGCAGGCAACGGTGTGGCGGGCAATATCGCACCAAAGCTGTTCGAGGCACTCGGCGCTAACGTTACCAAACTATTTTGTTTAGTCGATGGCACCTTCCCCAATCATCATCCTGATCCATCTAAACCAAAAAACCTCATTGACATTATTCAAGAAGTTAAAGATACCGGTGCAGACATGGGTTTTGCTTTTGATGGTGATGGCGATCGACTCGGTCTAATTGACAACAAAGGTAATGTTATTTGGGCAGATCGCCAAATGATTCTATATTCAAGAGATATTCTTGAGCGCAATAAAGGCGCCAAAATTGTATTTGACGTTAAGTGTTCTTCATTACTACCTAAAGACATTGCCGAGCACGGCGGTGATCCGATCATGTCACGCACAGGACACAGCTTCATTAAAGCCAAACTCAAAGAAACTGGCGCTGCGCTTGGTGGTGAAATGAGTGGCCATATTTTCTTTAAAGAACGCTGGTACGGCTTTGACGATGCACTATACACCGGCGCAAGACTCTTAGAAATTATTTCAAAAACAGACAAAACTTGCGCTGAAGTATTTGCCGATTTACCGGACAGCATCAACACACCTGAAATTAATATTCATTTTGATGAGCAAGGCGATCAATTTAAAGCCATGGATAAATTGGCTGAAAACGTCAATTTTGAAGGCGCTAACATCATCACCATTGACGGTGTTCGAGTAGATTATCCTAACGGCTGGGGCTTGGTTCGCCCATCGAACACCACACCATGCTTGGTATTACGTTTTGAAGCCGACAATCAAAAAACGCTGGAAGAAATCCAAGCAAAATTTAGAACTTGGCTAGAAGCTAACGATATTTCCACCAAAGATTTTTAACCACCTAAACAAAAAAGGCGAGATTTATTTTCAATTTTATCTAATGACTCAAAGCTTTTAACACTGTCTTTGGCTCTTTAGCCACTACATTAAGCAACACCAAAGCTGGGCCTCTAGGTGCTCTATCTCCACGTTCCCAATGACGAAGTGTACTAACACTAATACCAAAAGCATCAGCAAATTCACTCTGACTCATGCCAACATTGGCGCGAATATTTTTTACATCTACTGGGTCAATATTATGGACAATTGCTTTGGATGCTTTACCTTTAGAAAAAACCACCGCTTCATCTAGCCCTTGTTTGATACTGTCAAATATACTGCTCATATTATTCTCCGTAACTATCTTTTAATAGCTTTGTTAGTTTGGCCAATTCATTACTCTCTGCTTTTGATAAGTTAGCCTTCTCTCCTTTACCAAATACAGTTAATAAAAATAGCGGAATTGATTTATTGTAATAATAGTAAATTACTCTTACACCGCCACTTTTACCTCAGACCATCTTAATTTACGAATACCACCTGTACCCGTCATTAAATCACCCGATTTAGCATGTTTTGCTAAATGATTAATAAGTTCATCTTTTTCTGAAACACTTAATAACTTATCCGCTCTTTTTATAAATTCAGATAATTCTACGATGGTTTGCATGTGTGTATTGTAATCCAATGGATTATAGTTGTCAATGATTTTAAAATTTAATCGAATGGTTGATTAGCAAAATTTAGAACTTGGCTAGAAGCTAACGACATTTCCACTAAAGATTTTTAATCACTTAAATAGCTTGGCATGACTACCAACTCTAGCTAAAGCTAGTTCTAATATTTGATACATTTAATTATCTAAATCATCGAACAAAGTCTCGATATTATTAAAGCTTTTACCCTTCTTGGCTATTAAATCATTTAATGCATTTTGAATCTCTTTCGTAGGAATATTACCGCGAGCAATAGCTTGCAATTCTTGTAGTCTCTCAGATGTTAAAGCGCTGTCACCCACTTGATAATCATCACACTCGATTGCTTCGATTAGTTGCCTTTCTTCATCGTCAATATCATTCATCATGCATATTCTCTGTATTGCTCAACAAGTTAATAAGTTGAGGGTTAAAGTAGAAATTTTCTCTGCCAAACTTGTGTTTTATTAGCAAATCTTCTTCTACTAACTGCTCTAAATAGCGATTAGCAGTTAAGCGTGATACGCCCAAATCTTGTTGTAAAAAAGCAATTTTGGTATAAGGGTGTTTGAAAATATTATTAATCAAATCTTGAGAGTAAACTTTTGGGCATTGGCTACGAATGCGGTGCTTATAACTTTGCTGTAACTCTTTTATATTAGTGATAAGTTTAATGGTGCTTTGTGCAGTTTTACTCACTGCACTTAGCATATACAACACCCATTCTTGCCATTTGTCTTCATCTCTAACAGTTTGCAATAAGTGGTAATACTGAGCCTTATTATGGTTAATATAACGACTTAAATACAATACAGGTGTGTCTAGCAACCCTTGTTGTACTAAATAAACAATATTAACAATACGTCCAATTCTGCCGTTACCATCATAAAACGGATGAATGCTTTCAAACTGATGATGAATAATCGCCATTTTTATTAAAGGATCTAAATCTGGCTCAATATCAATATTGTTAATAAACTGTTCTAGATCTTTTAATAGTTCTGGCAACTCATCAGGATTAGGCGGTGTATAAACAACTTCGCCACTTTTCTCATTAAACAGTGTTGTGCCTTGTTGTGTTCGTAGGCCTGCATCATTACCTTTAATAATTTTTTGCGCCTCGACTATGGTGTTGGTGGTAATAAGATTGTGGGTTTGCAACTGCTGAAAGACACAATTCATTGCATCGCTATATTGGCTAACTTCTTTAGCTGCAATGTTTTTATTATTTGCCTGTAGTTGATATTTAAAAAGCTCATCTTGAGTAGTGATAATATTTTCAATTTCAGAGCTGTCTTTTGCCTCTTGCAATGCCAGCGTACTAATAAGAATTTGCTGGTTTGGCATACTTTGACAAACGCCTTTTAACTCTCCTAAGTATCGATGAGCTTTATTTAATGCCTTTAATATGGCAACAGATTCAAAAGTATTGTTTTTAACAATTTGATTTAACGTGTTCATTATTCGCCTCATGTTCAGAATTCTTTAATTATAGCGCATATTTATATAAAGTGTTCAAAAAATAGAATTATTGAACACTTCAATAATTATATGTTCATATTCATACTATTCACAACCCTAATTATTTTAAAAATACAATCCTTTATTTTTTAATATTGACAAATTCAGGTTTTTTAAGGTGCGTAGATCACCACGATTGATGGTGTTCGTGTTGATTATCCCAACGACTGGGGATTGGTTCGCCCTTC
>Ga0209660_1001424_pt1 | contig 12677 bp, 11 predicted proteins | sample SaaInlV_100m_DNA_2_FD_184659 | JGI IMG/M metagenome (GOLD analysis project Ga0209660, IMG submission 184659) | Marine microbial communities from expanding oxygen minimum zones in the Saanich Inlet - SI072_LV_100m_DNA (SPAdes) (version 2) | ecosystem: Environmental > Aquatic > Marine > Intertidal... | reverse complement strand
ATGTGCTCCTTGGGTCAGGTTTACGGGGCAATCGACTCTCCTGATATTCAGCGTGCCTTAAGAAAAGGCACTGCGAGAAACCTACAAACTTTTGTCCGATCACCGGCTTGCCGTGGCCGTTTTGCCCGGTTCCATCGGGCATTGACCAAGTCTTCCGGTATTTTTGATTTTGTAAATCGGCTAATGGATGCATCGATAGAACGTTTGATTTACGAATCAAACTTTATGACCTTTTGCCCTGAACTCATTACTTCAGCGCTTCCCAAAGCCAAGTTTCTTTGTTTGCAACGTGATGGCAGAGACTGTGCCCGAATAATCTCCGAAAAATACAACATTTTGACGGATGCCTTACTCACTCAAGCAACAACGAGCGAAGTACTTTTCTCTGATCGAAGGGTAAGGGAGTTTCATATCCCTTGGTGGGTTGATCATGGAGATGATGAGGTTTTTCTTAGTTGTCCTCCATGCGGTCGTGCTTTGTGGATGTGGCAGGCAATGAAGCGCCGAGTTCATGCTTTTGCTAGTAATCAATGTAATTCAGACCGCCAAAAAATATTTTTCCTCAATTATGAGGATTTACTTAATAAGCCCGCTACTTCTCTTGATACAGTGGAGGAGCATCTTGATTTCCCTATGACTCGTGAGGCGAAGCGAAGGTGGATGAAAATCGCTAATTCGCGTCAAAAGTATTCAATTAAATTGAATTTCAGTCACCAGGAATCTGATTTCGGTCCGGCTTGGCAAAAAGCTCGCCCTGTTTGGGAGTCACTGGGCTACAAATAAACGCTTTATGAATAAATCGGCCCAATTGCTCGCGTATCTGTAACCTTTTTCCTTTTTTTCCTAATACTAAAAGGTTGAAGATTGTTTTGAAGGCTACCTTCAATCCTTCTTAATGCAGTGAAAACTGAAATGCAGGCGTTACCGCTTTGTGCTTTTTACCTTTTGTTACCGACCTCTTGCGGAAATCATGACATATAGTGTCTTCAGGCAAATGGACAGATCGAGTCCGAATGAGAAGTGGCGTATATAGTAAAGGTCGTATTTCAGCTTTTCCTCTGCGTCAGTTTCATCCTTTCCATATGGGTAATTGACCTGTGCCCATCCTGTTATTCCCGGTTTAACGACATGACGGAAGTGATAGAATGGAATCTTGTTTTCATATTCTTCGACGCACTTGGCCCATTCCGCCCGCGGACCTATAAGGCTCATTTCTCCTTTTAATACATTCCATAACTGAGGGAGTTCATCTAGTCGTGATTTACGTAGGAATTTACCAAATGGAATGATCCTATTATCTTCTTCCCCAGTGGTTCTTGAGGCATTGTCTGATCCCGTCCGCATGGTGCGGAATTTTGCGAGGGTAAAGGGGCGTCCGTGACGTCCGATACGAGTCTGTCTAAAGATGGCTGGCCCTGAACTTCCCATACGGATGAGGAGAGGTAGGGCAAGGAGGAGCGGGGAGAAGATGATCAGGATCATAGCAGAGAGTATTATGTCTGAAAGGCGTTTGAAACGTTCGTAACTGGGGCTATTGAGACGAAATCCCTTTTCAAAGGCCCAGGCTAGGGAAACATGACCAGTTGGTACCATTTTCCATTCACGGGCAAAGAACGTATCCAGAGTTTGAACTGGAATTTTTGAGAAGTGTAACGTGACAAGCTTCTGCATAAGCTCCCTTGGGATATTTGAGGTATCTTCAGCCAAGACTATGGAGACAATATCGCCTTGGGAAATAGACAGTTTGACAAAGAGATCATCTTCAACTATTGGTGATTGCGAATCTTGAGGAATGAGAGTGGATGAATGTTCTGTCGCCTTGATAGAGAAAAATCGCAGATCGTGAGGCCATTTATGATGTCTTAGGAGGCGATAGAAATCCTGTGCCACGGGACCGCTACCAAGAACGATTAATGACTTAAATCGCTGCCCTTGATTTATTCTCGAACTTATTTGTCTTCTATAGACTAGTGAGATTATCGGAAATAGCAGTAGCGTAAACGAAACATTGAAACGTGCCGGAGCCATATCAACATTGAATGCAGATATCGCATAAATACAGAATGATGCTAGCAGAAAGCTAAATGCCGAGACAATAACATGCTCGCTCATAAAGCGAAGGCTTTGCATGTCGGTGGTTTTGCTATGCCCGCCGATCAGGCTGAGCGGGATGATCGTGGCGGTTAGGAGGATACCCATTGCGTCCCAGAATAAGAACTGCTGAAAAGTTTGTGGATAACGTATGGACAAGGATCCAATGTAAATGCCTAGGATCAAAAGGGCATCCAAAACAAGTAGTATCAATCGGTAGAAAGGGGGGTCATTAATCCCTTGTTTATGAATTTTTGCCTCCTGCGAATCCTCCGCATGGAATTCCACTTTTTCGTGTATGGACGACTTTTTCAATTTTGCCTCTCTTGAGAAAATGAAATTTGGAATATGCCCTGAAGATCTTTTGTGTGGATCATCAGTCGGAGCTAGATCAATAATTCCAAGGATGTCTTTTAGATCCTATTCCGCAAGGCGAAACAGGTACACGAGCAAAACCTCGTTTATTGAACATTGCCTTTGTATTCACTAGACACTTAAATAAGCTTAATATCATGGAGATGCACGGTGTGTAGGAGCATTTTAGATAGCGCCATTATTCCATTTCAAAAGCTAAAATGAAAGGCAAGGAGTTGCGAATAGGCATGGTAAACCACTTTATGCCTGAATTGGGTGTTAAGCATGGTGGAGTCGTACAGTTGGCACACGATTTGGCTCAGGGTATGTCGCGACGTGGTCATGAAGTGATTGTCTGGACTTATTCCAGCAGACCTGAAGGTGCTCTATACGAAACCCAACCATTGCCTGCTGCAGGATTTGTCAGGAGTTGGTTGGGTGCCCGTCTAACCTTTGGTCTCTTGGGTAATTTTTTCTTTTTCCTTCCACAATACAGGGATCTTGATGTTCTTCTTTTACATGGTGATACTGCCTTGCTTGGTCTCAAAAGACCCAACTTGGTGAGGGTCATGCACGGGAGTGCTCTTGGCGAGGCTTTCTCTGCACGAAACCCATGTCGTTTTTTTGTACAGTTGATTATTTACATGCAGGAACTCTTTTCTGCTTGGTTACAACCGAATACTATTGGAGTGAGTCGTAATTCTACGCGCTACAATCCTTTTGTTCGAAAGTGGATCAGTAACGGAGTTGATACCAGACAATTTCAAGCGGATTCAAGTAAACGAAGCTCTGTGCCATCAATCTTATTCGTCGGGACCTTTGGAGGAAGGAAACGAGGAGGGTGGTTACTTGAGCAATTTAAGGAGCAGGTGTTACCAAAAATTCCTGAAGCAGTATTGAATCTTGTTACGGAAACTGGGCCTGAAGTTTCAGGAGTTCGTTATCACACAGGAATCAGCAAAGAAGCTCTTGTCTCGCTTTATCAGGAATGTTGGGTTTACGCTTCGCCTAGCTTATATGAAGGCTTCGGTTTACCTTATCTGGAAGCCATGGCCAGTGGGACTCCTGTGCTGGCAACGCCTAATCCCGGAAGTATTGAGGTTACAGTAGGAGGGAAGTACGGTGTACTGGCAGATGATATGGAATTTGCACCCAAGCTTATAGATTTGTTGTTACGGGAGGAATTACGTTGCGAATTTATAAAAAAAGGTCTGCAGCGAGCTGAGGAATTATCCCTTGAACAAATGCTTGACCATTATGAGTACCTATTCCGCAACATTGCTGAAGGGATTAAAGAATGATTGATAGTGGAGATCCTCGGGTGGAATCATCCACTTCATTTTATTCTACTGATTCTTCCTCGGGAGAAAAATGGGGCTGGATTGAAATATTTATCATTATTCAATTCTTATCTCCAGGAATTCTTATGCTTCCAGGTGCGCAGGTAATCCGGTTGCCGATTCGTGTTCTTCCTTATTTTTTTAGTATTGTATTGTTTTTCGTGCTATTTCGCCAGCGGGAGCAAAAGAAAGCAGTGCTCCGTGCACCAGCGAGTGCTTGGTTGGTTTTCGCTTTGGTGGTGATGTGCCTAAACTTATTTCACCCTACGACCATTCTTTATTCCGGTCTGGCCCAGTTTGCTTTTCAATTGACGATTATTGGGCCAATCTTTTGGACAATGTTTTTATCCATCACTCCAGATCGTCTGGAGAGGGTTTTATGGATTTGCCTTTGGTGCAATGCGTTAAGTGCGATAGTAGGTGCGCTTCAAGTCTACTATCCGGAAATATTTCTTCCCGCAGAATTTACTTCAGCTCACTCCCTTGAGTACCTTTCTTCTCTGTCTTTTGAAGGTGTCAATCGAATGATTACGCGACCGCCAGGACTCTCCGATGTACCAAGTGGTGCTGCGACAGGTGCAGCCATTACATCATTCTTGGCCTTGTTTTTTTCAACAAAGAAGGGATGCCGGGTCTGGGTTCGTTTTTTTTTAATGGTGTTGGTATTGGTTGCCTTCTTTACGTTATATCTAACACAAGTGCGTTCACAATTTCTCTGCTTAATTGCCGCAATTATAGCGCTTGCTATACTTCGTTTGCGTAGCGGGGAAGGTGTGCGTGGCTTAACTGTATTAATATCTAGTGCCGCACTTGTTGCAGGCGCTTTTATGTTGGCAGTCGGAGTAGGGGGGGATACAATTGAGTATCGTTATCTGGACCTTGCTGAAACCGGGATTATCGAGAGTTTTCAGCAAAATCGTGGCCAGTTTCTTCAATACACATTAGAACGACTTTTATGGGAATATCCGTTGGGTTCAGGGATGGGGCGATGGGGCATGATGTATAATTATTTTGGCCAGAATCCCTTGGTTTCTGCTCTTTGGGCAGAGATTCAGGTGACCGGATGGCTTTTTGATGGAGGCATACCCCTATGCTTCTTGTATCTGGGTGCCATCACAATAAGCCTGTTTTCCATCTACAGGATATCAATTAATAATCCAGATCCCACATTGATAATGGCCGCACGTGGAATTTTCTGCTTAAATCTCATGACTGCGGCAAATCTTTTTGCAGGACCTTCATTTAACACCCAAAATGGAATGATATTTTGGACTTTATATGGGTTGTTGTTTTCTGCAACCTATTCCCGACAGCGGTATTTACAGCCTGCCAGTAAAACTGGCGAAACTGAGAAACCTATACTTAGTTGATGAGGAGAGATTCAAAGACGGATGTCCTTCACATTGTGCCACGAGGTTTTGGCATGGTGGACGGAGTTTTTGGGGGAGGTGAACGTTATGTTTGTGAATTGGCTCGGTTTATGTGCCACAAGGTAAGAACCAGAATCGTTACCTTTGGCGATGAGGATCGAGAGGATCGAGTCGGAAAATTAAACATCCGAATTATTGGACGCCCATGGCTGGTCCGTAATCAATATCACAATCCATTCTCCCTTAAGGTACTGGGGGAGATTCGTGATGCTCGCGTCATTCATTGCCACCAGCAACATATTTTAATTTCAAGTTTTGTTGCTCTTATGGGACGACTCCTTGGTAAACAGGTTTTTGTTACAGATTTGGGAGGTGGAGGATGGGATGTCTCTGCCTATGTTTCCACTGATCGTTGGTATACAGGTCATCTTCATATTAGCAAATACAGTCGCAGTGTCTATGGGCAGGAAGGATGGAATCGAGCCCATGTTATCTATGGTGGTGTCGATCGGCATAAATTTTTTCCAGATGGTCAATATCAGGTAGATGGCCCCGTGCTCTACGTTGGTCGATTATTGCCTCATAAGGGTATCGATTACTTGATCCAAGGCCTTCCTCCAGGCATTCAACTCCAAATTGTGGGTAAGCCTTTGGATGTTGAGTTCATGTCCCATTTATATAGCCTAGCCAAGGGTAAGCGGGTCGAGTTTCTTCATGAGGTTGGGGATGGGCAGTTGGTGCAACTCTACCAGCGCGCCTGTTGCATCGTGCTTCCTAGCGTTTATGACACTCAGGTTGGAGTAACTCGTGTTCCTGAATTATTGGGACAGACCTTACTCGAGGGCATGGCTTGCTCCATTCCGGCTATCTGTACTGATGTTGCGAGTATGCCTGAGGTAGTTTTGCATGATGAGACAGGATTTGTGGTTGCTCCTAATTCACCAAGGGAACTGGGGGATCGTTTGCAGTGGCTAAAGGACCATCCTCAGATTGCGCAAGATATGGGTAGGAAAGGATTGAATCGCGTTCAAAAGTTCTTCAACTGGGATACTGTAGTTGAAAAGTGCCTGCAGCTTTACGGCCTTGGTCGGGAGTGAATGGTCTTTCTTCATTGAATTCTATCAAGTGAATGGACAGGTTAGTTCTAAATGCCATTAGTCGATTGTAAAATTCTGGATTTGCCCATTCTTCATGATAAAAGGGGTAACCTTACCGCTGTGGAAAGTGGCCGTGGTATTCCCTTTGAATTTAATAGAGTCTATTACTTATACGATGTCCCTGGTGGTTCAGCTAGAGGCGGTCATGCTCACAAGAAATTGCATCAACTGATCATTGCTATGTCTGGTAGTTTTGATATAATTCTAGATGACGGTAGGGAGTGTAAATCATTTCACCTTAACCGTTCCTACCATGGCCTCTACATCTGTCCTATGATTTGGAGAGAAATCAATAATTTTTCTTCAGGTTCCGTTTGTATGGTACTTGCATCGGATTTTTATGATGAGATGGACTATATTCGCAATAAAACATCTTTTGATCAGTTGGTGAATTCATGAAATGAATGTTCCATTTTACGATATGAGGCCTGCTAATGAAGCTTGCCGAAGACAGATTCAAGCTGCGATAGATCGTGTTATAGGAAAGTCTTGGTATATTCTTGGAGAGGAGCTAGAAACTTTCGAACAGGATTTTGCCCAATATTGCGGTGCTTCACATTGTATTGGAGTTAATTCTGGTACAGATGCCCTCTGGCTGGCTTTACTGGCGGCTGGTGTTGGTCCCGGGGATGAAGTTGTTACAGTAGCTCATACATTTGTGGCTACTGCCATTGCCATAATCAAGACTGGTGCAATCCCAGTCTTTGCTGATGTGGACCCGGAAACCTTGCTGATGGACCCTCAATCAGTAAAGGAACGTATCACTGGTTTGACCAAGGTTATTTTGCCAGTTCATATTTATGGGCGTTGTGCCGACCTATCTTCGATCATGGAATTGGGCGCTAAGCACGGAATTGATGTTATTGAAGATGCCTGTCAGGCTCATGGTTCTCAGATTCAAGGTCGCTACGCAGGGACATTTGGTGTCGCTGGATGTTTTAGTTTTTACCCAACCAAGAATCTCGGTGCCCTTGGTGATGGTGGTGTTATTATCACTGATGATTCCAGCTTTGCTGCGCGCCTTAGGAAACTACGTAACTATGGGCAGACGGAAAAGTATCATCACGATAGCTTGGGGTATAATTCACGTCTTGACGAGATTCAGTCTGCTGTTTTACAGGAAAAGGTTAGGCTTCTAGATGATTGGAATCGAGAACGGGCATTTTTAGCACGATTGTATCGTGAAAGGCTTTGCAAAGTTTCATCGGTGAAACTCCTTGCAGATGCGAATTGGCCCCAGCATGTTTATCATCTCTTTGTTGTGCGTATAGTTGGGGATATTAGTCGAGAGCTTGTCCAGTCTCGGCTTGAGGATTCTGGTATCTCCACAGCCTGTCACTATCCAGTGCCGGTTCATCGTCACGAGGCTTTTGCACAACTGGACGTCCCATCTGATTTTTTGCCTGTTACGGAGCAGGTTGCAACGGAGGTGCTCAGTCTCCCTCTTTTCCCTGGGATGGGGACAGCGAATGTGGATTTGGTCTGTGACGCTCTTTTAAAAGCATTAACTCCTTAAACATTCTTGCAGTTGGCGCACCTCTTCTACTTTTGCCTGAGAAGCGAAAAGGAAATCGTTAACAACACTATTTGCTTGGGAGCCTATTGGTTCCAATCTGTTTTCAGGCAATAATTGAAACCCAACATACCCATATCGAGTTAGAAGGTCTTGTGCCGCACCATCTTTTTCCATTTCAATTAAGATGAAGTCCGTAGTTTGCTTTTTTAGGTTATTAGAAAATCCTTCTAAAAGTTCATCTTCTCCCCGTTCCACATCGATCTTCATTAGACGGCAAAATTCGATCTGTTCGTTTTCAAAGAAATCATCTAGAGTTACTGTCTTTACTTGGACAAACTGGCTTTTGTCTTGATAGATACCATGCTGGATAAGTGAAGCTGTACCTGTATTCTCGGGGTTCTGGGATGGATAGAATTTCAATGTGTGACCGGTTTCCTTCCATAATGCGCTACTGGAGACCTTCACTTGACCTTCCCACTGGTTTTCAGCGACTGTTTTATTGAGGAGTAAACGATTATTGGGCTCTGGCTCAAATGCAAAAACTTTTCCCTGGGGTCCAAGGATAGAGGCTGCTTTAGAACTAAACTGACCAATATTTGCTCCTGCATCTATAAATATATCTCCTTGTTGCAGGATTTTTTGTATTATAGGAAATGCTCCAGATTCTCGGAAAAAATAAGACCGCACTCCCCATGGTTCCTTTAGATGAATATATAGGGTGTAGTCCTTGAACTGGGCTTTTCGCACTGGTTTGCCTTCAAGTTGTGCCGCATATGCATAGGCCAAACTGCCAAGTTTAAAAAACTGGCACAGGGTTGGGTATACACACAGCGAACACAGTATTTTTTCCAGACCTTTTGGTCGCAGTGTTGCTGCAAGAACTTTGGTGAACAGCCTGGCAGTCTTTCTTTGTATGATCCCTTTCAATATAATTTTTGTTTTGTTTTAGATGACCACATCTTTATTGTAAGTTTTTAATTTTTTGTAAAGAAGTGTTCCGTGTCGGTTACCGACAGGCATCATTGAAGATCATTATCGTGTCGCCAGTGCCTATACATATCCTGACTCCGGAATATCCACCAAAATCCGGGGGCGTTGCTGACCATACGAAAATTCTTGCTGCGGGTCTCCGAAAACAGGGCTTTCAAGTGCTGGTTTGGTGTCCATCAAATATGGGGACCAAAGAGGAGATAGACGCTGGAGAAGTTCGACCTAACCTTGGTCGCATGAGAATCCAGGACTTGGTCCCTGTTGGTAAGAGAATTCTATCGCAAGGAGGAAAAGTGTTGCTGCAATGGGTGCCCCATGGATATGGGATGCGCAGTATAAATCTTCCATTCTGTTTTTGGATTTGGTTTCTGGCCAAGCGAGGTATTTGTGTTAACCTAATGGCTCATGAGGTTTTCCTTCCCATGGAGGGGACATTGAAGCAGAAGGCAGCTGGGATTGTTCAGCGGTTAATGATTCGATTGCTTCTTTGCGGTAGCCATTGTGCATGTGCTTCAACAATCCGCTACTGTAAATTCTTGCAGGAGTGGTCGCCTACACCTGCTCCACGTATTCAGCACATGCCGATATACAGCAATATTTCTGTAGTGAAAGGAGCGGATCTAGTGCTGTCTTTACGGAAGAAGATTTTGGGGGCGAAAACGAACGGCTTCCCAAGATTTATCATTGGCCATTTCAGTACTTTTAATGGAATGATCACGCCATTGTTAAAGGCCTGTTTACGTCAGATTTATACTGTCGAGCCCGAGATTTGTTTTCTTTTGATGGGGAAGGGTTCCGTTGATTTTGAAAGAGATATAAGAATTGAAATACCGGAGATTGCCAAGAGCTGTGTTGCAACGGGTCTTTTGACCTCAGAGGAAGTCTCCTTGCACCTTCAATGCTGCGACATTATGCTTCAACCCTACTCTGGTGGCGTAGACACAAGGAATGGAAGTGCACTTGCAAGTATTTCGCACGGGAAGCCCTTGGCTACATTTTATGGATTACGAACTGAAACGTTATGGAGAGAGAAGGGGGTCTCCATATATTCTGAGTGTGAAGATGTGAACGCCCTTTGTTGTCAAATTCTCCTCCTTCTTGACGACAGGGAAAGGCTTGCACGTATGGGAGAGGCTGCCCGTCAGTTATACCTAGAGGAATTTGCTGTGGATATCTCTATCCGGCATTTTACTGAGTTACTTTCAGAATGAGGATAGCCATTGCCAATGGACCGGGATGGCTTTCTGGAGGTGTGGAAATTTACCTTCGTGGATTGATTTCCGAATTATTAAAAAGAGGTCATGAGGTAGCGGTTGGTTTCGAGGTGGAAATTTCTTTGAGGGAGGTGTATTGGCCCGATGGGATTCTTGCCTTCAATCTATCATATGCCGGACCGAACGGATTGGATGGTTATTTAGCATGGGGCGCAGATATCCACTATGCGCATAGCCTGAAGATGCCGTCAAGCTGGTCGAGTCTTCTGGCAGATTCAGCTCCCTGCGTGTATTTTGCACACAACTATCTATCAACATGCGTTAGTGGACGAAAATGCCATCTGTCTCCAAGGGTCGAACCTTGCAGAAAGTCATTTGGATGGCCCTGTTTGATGCACTATTTTCCGAGAAAGTGCGGAGGTCGAAATCCATTGACCATGATCAGAGACTTTCGTCTCAAATATTCTCTGTTGCAACGGATAAGGGAGTGTCCATTGGTCCTGACACATAGTCGACAAATGCAGGCAGAGTTGGAGCACCATATGGACAAGGAAAAAATCAAGACGATTCCTTTCTGTTTGCCAGAGTTGTCCCCCCTGGTCCGGGGTACAGTTGACAATAAGGAGAATGGGCAGGACACGATCCTATTTCTTGGAAGGATGGAACCTGAGAAGGGCGCTGAGATTCTACTTAAGTCGGTAGAACTTCTTTATTCCAAGCGACCTTGTAAATATACTGTTATCATTGCTGGTGATGGTAGGCAAAAGCATTCAATGGAGAGACTTGGGGAGGAGATTGTTCATCGTTGTCCCGGTGTCTTAATTGAGTTCCCTGGCTGGTTGAACGAAAAAGAAAAATCCTTAATATTTGCGCGTTCTAGTGTTTTTGCAATGCCCAATCTCTGGCCTGAGCCATTAGGTATGGCACCATTGGAAGCGTTGTGCCATGGTTTACCAGTTGTAGGATTTGATGGTGGTTATGCTGAATTCGTTATCGATGGTGTCACAGGTCGTATTGTTACAGGGGAACGCTCTGTCCATGGTTTTGCACAAGCACTTGAGGATTGTCTTGTTGATTTTGAAATTTATCAGCAGGCACAATTTCATGCTATGGATTTAAGAAAGAAACTTTCTGTTGTTGCCCATGCTGATTCATTGATTAGTTTGCTTGAGGGCATGAGGCTTCCTTGATTCAAAGATTTAAAATAAACATTTGTGAATCAGTGTAATTCTGGCAATTTATTATAAAATTAATGTACCCGCCGCCGATATTTTTTACACATATCCCGAAGACAGCTGGCACCTCTTTTATGGATTCTCTTGTGCGCCCCAATGTGCCTGATGAAGCAATCCTTCACTACACCGATAAACGGCAGTGGAGTATGAATCTCACATCCCATCACTTCGTTACTGGCCATTTCAAGCATGGCCTTCATCACATGTTTCGTATGCCTCCGAGATATATTACTTTTTTTAGGGAGCCGTTGGATCGTGCTGTTTCATATTATTTTTTCATCAAGGATTGTGATCGTACCCTTTACCTGCATCCATTGAGGGAGTTTGCGGATTCTGTGGACTTGCCAACTTTCTTCCAAAATCCTCGGATGCAGAATATGCAGACCCATTTTACGGCAGGATATTTTGCATCTGAAATGCACTTGCGTTTCCCGGGGCTATATTCGGGGTCTCGTTTACTTGCTGCTGCGAAGCGCAACTTGACGCGTCACTATCTGGCATTTGGTCTGCAGGAACGATTTGAGGAATCTATTGTCCTCCTCCAGAAATGCCTTGGGTGGGAAAAGCGAGAAAAAGTTGAACCCCAGAAAAAGACCAATGTCCGTCCTCTTCTTGCTGATGTTTCAGCGGATGACTTGGCTTCATTGACTTTGTCCAACTCGCTGGATATTGAACTTTACCATCATGTTGTGCAGCTTTTTCCGACCTGATTTTGAGATATTGAGGTGTTGTTTTTTCTATCTTTCTAAACCGAGCTTCTTTCAATGAGTGCTTACCGTGACCCTCATTATTTGGGAATGCAAATGGAGGATTCACCCCATTTGTTGGCTGGTCATAGGCCTTTGTTCCTACTTGGCTCTCAGCTATCTGGCACTGCATTTCTTTCCAGCGTTTTGGCAGGAACTGAAGGATGGAAGGAGAAGTCTGCCAAAAATGGGGAGCGTGAAGGTGAGAGAGTTTTCCAATATACAGGCAAAGAGCAGGATGAAACTTTCCGCAAAGAAATGAGACGAATTTATGGAAGTTCAGTGGGATTTCATAGGTGTTTACTCAAGGATGGTGGAATCTCGGAGTTTGAGATTGAATATTTTGCAGGTTGGGTGCTTCAAAAGTTGGATTATTTGTAACTCGGTCATGCTTATGTCTAAAAATGAACAGGCATCTAATGCCACACGTGGACCACGTATCGCCTTGGTCGCTGATTTCAAGGAGGAGAGGTGGCCGAGTATGGATAGAGTTGCGGAGTCTCTCCATAAGGCCTTGATCGCATTACCTAAAGAGTTTGATATTCAACTCTTACGACCAAGAATGCTGAGGCTCTTTTCTCGAATACCCGGTTTCCAAAGCCATCGCCTTTCATTCAATGCCGATCGTTTGATTAATCGTTTTTTGACCTACTCCATATGGATT
>Ga0209660_1001395_pt1 | contig 12838 bp, 14 predicted proteins | sample SaaInlV_100m_DNA_2_FD_184659 | JGI IMG/M metagenome (GOLD analysis project Ga0209660, IMG submission 184659) | Marine microbial communities from expanding oxygen minimum zones in the Saanich Inlet - SI072_LV_100m_DNA (SPAdes) (version 2) | ecosystem: Environmental > Aquatic > Marine > Intertidal... | reverse complement strand
CGCAGTAAAGGCTTTGATGGATGAGTTGCACGAAGAGTTTATTCGTGAAGAGATGCCTAACCGTGTAAAAATAACTTCATCTTGCTGTCAGATTAACTGTGGTGGACAGGGTGATCTTGCTATTAACATTCAGCATACTAAGCCACCAAAAATCAACCATGACCTAGTTTCAGGTGTCTGTGAGCGCCCAACTGTGGTTGCTCGTTGTCCGGTAGCTGCGATTCGTCCAGCTATGGTTAATGGTAAGCCTTCACTAGAGGTTGATGAGAAAAAATGTGTCTGTTGTGGCGCATGTTTCCCACCATGTCCTCCAATGTTGATCAATGATCCAGAGCACTCAAAACTAGCAATCTGGGTTGGTGGTAAGCACTCAAATGCTCGTAGTAAGCCTATGTTCCATAAGTTAGTTGCTGCTGGTATTCCTAATAACCCACCACGCTGGCCTGAGGTTGGTGAAGTTGTTAAGAAGATTCTTGCAGTCTATAAAGAAGACGCTAGAGATTGGGAGCGTATGGGTGAGTGGGCTGATCGTATCGGCTGGCCAACATTCTTTGAGAAGACAGGTCTTCCATTCACAAAATACCATATTGATACATGGCGTGGATCTACGGCTCGTCTGAACGCTTCAGCACATATCCATTTCTGATCTATAGATTAATGTATAGAGTAAGTGGCAGTTAACTAGTTTATACTTGAACTTACGCTTTAATGGTCGTCTTAATAGACTTATAGAGCGTGTTAAGTAATAAGCTAGTTGGTTGCAGATATTTTTTTGACGAAAGGACTACTTAAATGAAAATTTCAGTACAGATAAATGAAGGACCCTATCAGCATCAATCGTCTGATAGCGCCTATAATTTTGTAAAAGCAGCATTGGATAAGGGACATGATATTGTACGTGTCTTCTTTTATCATGATGGGGTAAACAACGGGACTCGCTTAGCAAGTCCTCCACAAGATGATCGAAATGTGCAGCAGCGTTGGAGTGATCTCTCTAAAGAGCACAATCTTGATCTCGTTATCTGCGTAGCAGCAGCACAACGCCGCGGTATTGTGGATGATGGTGAGGCTGAGCGTAATGGAAAAGACGCAACCAATATTATGGATGGTTTCCATATATCTGGTCTTGGTCAGTTAATTGAAGCCGCTGTAGAGTCAGATCGATTAGTTGTTTTTGGCGATTAACGATTGACTATTAAGCAGAGTTACTAGGAGAGTTAAAATGGCAGGCGAAATTAAACAGTTTTTGTATGTTAACCGTAAGGCACCTTACGGTACAGTATATGCACTTGAATCATTAGAAGTTGTTCTAATTGGTGCAGCTTTTGATCAAGATGTAAGGCTACTATTTATGGATGATGGAGTATTTCAGATCAAAAAAGATCAGAATACAGAAGCATCAGGATTAAAGAATTTTTCACCAACTTATAATGCGTTAGGTGATTATGATGTGAATAAGATCTATGTCTCAAAAGAGTCTCTCGATGAGAGAGGGTTGACCCAAGATGATCTTATGCCATTAGTTTATGAAGATGAAGATGATGATTGGGCTGAAAAGTCCTCCATTAAAATTGTCTCTGCCGATGAGATCCGTGATCTTATGGAAGGCAGCGATGTTGTTCTTAGCTTCTAAGTATAGATTATCATAAGATTTTAAAGTAGAGGATTATAATTATGTTACATATTGTAAATAAATCACCTTTTGAGAAAGACTCTTTCACCTCATGTATGCATCATGCAGCAGCGGATAGCACGGTTATATTGATTGAAGATGGCGTCTACGCAGCTCTAAAGGGAAGTGCGGTTGAGGGAGATCTCTCAAAAGCTAAAGTTGTTGCATTAAGCAGTGATGTTGCCGCACGAGGGATTGAAGGGAATATTGCTGATGGAGTTGATCTAGTTGATTATGCAGGATTTGTAGATCTAGTTACCGATGGTAACGGAGTGCAGTCCTGGGTTTAGTTGAAAAGGTTGTTTAGTTGTTAGTTGGTTAATTTGTTTTTTTATTAGATAGGAGAGTGTTATGCCTAGTATGGACGTAAATGGAAATGCAGTTGAGGTTGATGAAGAGGGTTACCTTGCAGATATCAACGATTGGAACAAAGAGATTGGTTCAGCTCTAGCAGTAACTGAAGAGATCGAATTGACTGATGCTCATTGGGAAGTTATTGACTTCCTTCGTGAGTATTATGACGAGTACCAGATTGCACCAGCAGTACGAGTACTTACAAAAGCTATCGGCAAAAAGTTAGGTAAAGATAAAGGTAACAGTAAATATCTTTATGAGCTCTTTCCTTACGGACCTGCAAAACAGGCTTGTAAGGTTGGTGGATTACCAAAACCTACAGGCTGTATTTAAAATTTAGCCCAGACACCGCTTGACCGTCTCAATTGCTCTGTTAAAAAGTAGTTTTTGTACTTGTGACAGTTAGGTGGAGTCTGAACTAAAATTTGCTTAAAGTTAGTCAGGTTATTTTTTATATAAAATATTTTTAACCTTAACTAAATGTAAAGATTCAGATTTCAGAGATGAGCTGAATAGTTACAATTAAATAACTTATTGTTTTATAAACTACTGCGGAGTTGATCGGTACTATGTTAACCGGACTATTTGCTACACTATTTTATCTGGCTACTGCTATTTTGGTGGTCGGTGTTACGCGGAGGGTTGTCGGCTATTGGCAGACACCAGCTCCCCTTAAAATTCCTACTATGCCAGCCCCTCGTACACAAGGCGGGATGGTATATCGCATGGCCCGAGAGGTCGTGCTATTTGAGAGTCTATTCAAAGCTAATAAATGGATCTGGATATTTGGCTGGGTTTTTCATATGGCTCTCCTTCTAGTGGTTATGCGCCACTTTAGATATTTTCAAGAGTCAGCTTGGTTCTGGGTCAATATTGTACAACCATTTGGCAAATATGCTGGTTTTGCAATGATATTTGGTCTAGGTGGACTGCTAGCTCGTCGTTTTGTAGTTGAGAGGATTCGCTACATTAGTACACCATCTGATTATCTTATGTTAGTTCTACTGCTTGGAATTGGAGTGAGTGGAATGATGATGACTATGGTCTTCCATACAGACATTATTGCAGTTAAAGAGTTTATGTTAGGAGTTATGGTTTTCGATTTTAGCCATGAGATGCCAGCTGATCCTTTAGTTATTATCCATTTCTCATTGGTTATTTTGTTGATGATAATATTCCCTATTAGTAAGTTAATGCATGCACCAGGAATATTCTTTAGTCCAACGCGTAACCAAATTGATGATTCTCGTGAAAAACGCCATGTTGCCCCATGGGCAGGTGAGCTAGATGCTGCGTCACTCAGAGCTGAGTCACAGCAAAGTGGGGAGAAATAGAGATGGCAAAGATAAAGTATGAAGCTCCTGAGCTGACTGAATATGTAACAATTCCTGTTTTGCAAGAGGGAGCTATGGCTCACTCCTCCCCATTTGTGGCAAAACCTAAGCATCAGGAAGATCTAGGTTTTCCAGGTGAGCTAGTTGATGATTGGCATGATAGAGCGATAGCTAAGATGGGCGAGTTGAAGAAGACCTCTCGTAGCTTTGGACTATTTTTAGATATATGCGTCCACTGTGGAGCTTGTACAGATAAGTGTCACTACTTCCTTGGAACGGGAGATCCTAAAAATATGCCAGTTGCACGGCAGGAGCTACTGCGTAGCGTCTACCGCCGCAACTTTACTTTTGCAGGTAAGAACTTCCCTAAACTTGTTGGAGCTCGTGATCTAACTCGCGAAGTTCTTGATGAGTGGCATAGTTACTTTCATCAATGTTCTGAGTGTCGCCGCTGTTCGGTCTACTGCCCTTACGGAATTGATACCGCAGAGATAACTATGGCGGCTAGAGATATTCTAGATGAAGTCGGTTATGGTCAAAAATATGATAATGAAATTCTAGGCAAGGTGATGACGATTGGTAACAATCTTGGATTACCAGCACCTGCATTAGCTGCAACCTTGGAAGATCTAGAAGAGGATCTGGAAGATGAGACAGGACTTCCAATTAAAATGCCACTAGATGTGAAAGGGGCTGACATTCTCCTCATTACCCCCTCGGCAGACTTTTTTGCAGAGCCACATATTGATGGTTTATTGGGTTACGCGAAAGTTTTTCATCAGGCTGGCGTGAGCTGGACTATGAGCTCCTATGCCTCTGAAGGTGCAAACTTCGGAATGTTTATCGGAAGCTACAAAACCACAAAGAAAGTGGCGGAAAGGATTCGTAAAGCAGCGCTTGATCTTGGAGTTAAGAGAGTGATCGTTGGAGAGTGTGGACATGCTTGGCGTGTTGCCTACAGCTTCTGGAATACTCTTTCAGGAACTGGGCATGGTGCTGCTGCAGATGATGAGTTTGCACAAAAGCTTCAGAAACAGTTAGACCCGCGTTACCCAGCACCTCAACATATTGTCGAGTTTACCTACGATATGCTTCAGCGAGGCGAGCTAAAACTAGATAAGTCAGCTAATGATCATCGCACTGTAACTTTCCACGACTCCTGTAATGTGGCGCGTGGTACTGGAATGGGCGGTATAGAGCGCGGACAGTTTATTTTGCCACGCGAAGTTATTAAGGCAGTAGTAAATAATTATGTAGAGATGGACGAGTCAACTATGTATGAAGAGACTCTCTGTTGTGGTGGTGGTGGCGGACTACTTACTGATGATCTGATGGAGCTTCGGATTAAAGGTGCAATGCCAAGAATGAATGCATTAGATAAGGTTCATAGAGAAGAGAAGGTTAATACTCTCGCTGCAATCTGTGCAATCTGTAAGAGCCAATTCAGTAAAGTACTTCCTTACTATGATATGCCTATGGACATGATTATTAGTGTACATCAGTTAGTTGGAGATGCACTTGTATTTGATAATGTGCCAGATAAGATAGATGAGAGTGAGTCAGAAGTAGGAAGCGCTGAAGAGAGCGACTCATAAAGTTAAAGACGATACCCGATAAAGTAGTATTTTAAGCAATATAGTTGTATTTAAGTAAAGTTAATTAAATTAGATTAAAGATAGGAGCATCCAAAATGGCAAAGCCAAGTGAAGAGATGAACGCAGCACTAAATTTCCGTCGCTACGAGGACTACCCTCGTGAAGAGTATGGTAGATTTTACGATAATGATGAGATGATATGGGATGCAAGTTGGACTCATAAGTGTCCAACCTATGTTCACCAAACTCCTCCTTGTCAGGGTAGCTGTCCATCTGGACACGATGTGCGTGGATGGCTCGATATCGTGCGTGGTTTAGACACTCCACCAGAGGGTGTTACTATGGAAGAGTATGCATTTGAGCTCTACACTAAAGCAAACCCATTCCCATCAACTATGGGTCGAGTATGTCCAGCCCCTTGTCAAGATGGTTGTAACCGAAATGAGATTGAAGACTTTGTTGGTATCAACTCTATCGACCAATTTATCGGTGACAGTGCGCTAAAGAATAATCTTGGATTCGAAGCGGCTGCAAATGATACAGGCAAGAAAATCGCAATTATTGGTGGTGGACCAGCAGGTCTAGCCGCAGCATTCCAGCTCCGCAAACTTGGACATGGAGCTACAGTATTTGATGATCATGATACTTTAGGTGGAATGATGGTCTATGGAATTCCAGGCTACCGTACTCCACGAGATATGATGGCTGGTGAGATTAAGAGAATTACCGATATGGGAGTTGAGGTTAAACTCAATACTAGAGTTGGAGTTGATATCTCGGTAGCAGATCTAGAAAAAGATTTTGATGCTATCTTCTGGGCTATCGGCGCACAATCTGGTCGTCCACTCCCTATTCCTGGCGCAGAGGCAGCTAACTGTATAACAGGTGTTGCATTCTTGAGCGCATTCAACTCTGGTCGTCTAAAACATGTCACTGGAAAAGTTGTAGTTATTGGTGGTGGTGATACCTCTATTGATGTCGCTTCAGTGGCACGCCGTATTGGTCATATCGATACAACTCATGAAAAAGATCGTGCTGATAATATTATTATGGGCAGTACTGCGCATGATGTGGCAGACACTGCAGCAAGAGAAGGAGCAGAAGTTCTGTTGATCTCTCGTCAGCCAGTTGAGAATATGAATGCTGCACAGCATGAAATTGATGATGCCCTTCGTGAAGGAGTTGATATTCGTGGTAGCTTGAGTCCTGTCGAGGTGATTGTAAATTCTGATGGACGAGCTACTGGACTAAAAGTTGTACAGTTAAGTTACGAGAGTGGCAAGGCTGAAGCAATTGAAGGAACTGAAGAAGTTATTGATTGTGATCTTATTGCTTCTGCAATTGGTCAAACTGGAGAGTTTACCGGTTTTGAAGATCTAGACAATGGTCGTGGACTTATGGATGCGACTAAAAACTATGAGCTTAAAGGTAAATCAGGGCACTTTGTTGCTGGCGATATTATTCGTCCACATCTTCTTACTACTGCAATTGGACAAGCTTCAGTTGCTGTTGAATCTATAGATGAGTATTTGAAAGGTGAAGACCTCTCTCTTCGTCCAAAAGTAGATGTTCACCATTTTGAGCTTGATGAGCAGTTAGAGCGAGCAGGACTTACTCCAGAAAAATTTGAAGCTGAGGGTGAAGGTAAAGAGAAAGAAGATGGACATCGTGGTACAGACTCAAGTAAGTTTGCAATCCACAACTATGAAGATCGCTCTTTCGCATCAGTTATTACTCATGAGAAACTATTTTTAGGACATTTTGAGTACACTCCACGCATTCATCGTAGCTTTAAGGATATAGAGTCTGATGAAGTATTGCAGAATTTTGAAGAACGCATGGTTGGACTTGAGTTAGATGACGCAGTTGCTGAAGCAAAACGCTGTATGAGTTGTGGAATGTGTTTTGAGTGTGATAACTGTATAGTATTCTGTCCACAAACTGCAGTATTTAAAGTGCGTAAGAACGAGAGTGCACTTGGTCGTTATGTTGATACTGACTACAGTAAGTGTGTTGGTTGTAATATCTGTGAAGATGTTTGCCCAACTGGCTACATTCAAATGGGCCTTGGTGAATAATATTTTATCTCATCCTTAAAAGATTATTTAGTGGTTTTAGATTATTAATTGATGACGATAAGTTTAGATAACAGGATTATGCATGTTGATAGATAGATTGAAAGTACGGATAGCTATTGTAAGCGTAGTGTTAGGAGCACTCTTTGCGACCTCATTTATGGCACAAAGCCAGAGCGACGCTGAAAATAGTAGTTCTGCTCTAAACAAGCAGGTAACTACTGGCGAGAGCTGTGTAAAAGATACTTCTTGGATGCGTCGCAACCATATGGAGCTGTTGAAGCATGATCGTGATCGTACTCTGCGTCAAGGTATTCGCCCAGTTGATGGCAGCATTAAAGAGTGTGTCAACTGTCATGCTACTAAAGATGATCATGGTCAACAGCTCTCAATCAATGCTGAGGGTGAGTTCTGTGCAGGATGCCACAGTTTTGCTTCAGTAAGTATCGACTGTTTTGATTGTCACTCCACCAAACCCGAAGAGTCAGTAGTGGGGACGCGCAGATGAGCCAAAAAAATATGAATAATTCGGAAGATAAGTTAGTAGATGCTGGCGTTCTCTCTTGTCAGAATAAGTCACGACGTAACTTTTTAGGAAAGGCTGCGGGAGCAAGTGTAATAATAGCTCCAGGAGTAACCTTAATTGGAATCTCTAGCGCACAATCTAATACTGATGTGGATGGTGCAGATAGCTCCAAGCGATGGGGAATGTTGATTGATACCAACCAGTGCGCAGAAGGATGCAATGATTGTGTATCAGCATGTCAACAAGAGAATGGTTGGGGCGAAGGATCTACTGATGAGAGTCACTCTAATCCAGAGCAGCAGGCGCAGTGGATTCGTACAGTAACGGTGCGTGACAAAGATACTGGGCATACCAATCAGCTCCCAATGATGTGTCAGCACTGTGCGGAGCCACCTTGTGTAGATGTCTGCCCAACTGGTGCATCTATGCAACGAGCTGATGGAATTGTTTTGGTTGATAAACATATCTGTATTGGTTGCCGTTACTGCATGATGGCATGCCCATATAAAGCTCGTTCATTTGTCCATGAGTCACTCCATGATCAAAAGGCGTATGCGCCACGCGGTAAAGGTACAGTCGAGGCTTGCACTCTCTGTGTTCATAGAGTAGATAAAGGTGAGCAGCCAGCTTGTGTAGAGAGTTGCAGTAGTGGAGCAATGTTATTTGGTGATATTAATGATACCAATAGTGAAATCTCTAAAAAACTAAAAGAGGTTGGCTCAACTCAGATTAGAGCAGATCTTGGCGCAAACCCAAGTGTTCGTTATAGCGGTCTATAGACTTTAAGGAATTATAAGATGAAAAGAGTTGTCTACAGTGGAATTGAAGGGCGCAGCTTAGGATACTGGAGTATGATGGGAGTACTAGCTCTCTTCATCCTGCTAGCTGCTGGATCATTTCTCTATATGGAGCATAGTGGTCACCATGTGACAGGAATGAATAACCAAATTGTGTGGGGAATTCCACATGTCTTTGCAATATTCTTGATCGTTGCCGCCTCTGGCGCACTAAATGTTGCCTCCATCTCTTCCGTCTTTAACCAATCCATCTATAAGCCGATGGCAAGAATGTCGGCAATTTTAGCGTTGACTCTATTGGCGGGCGGCTTAGTGGTGTTACTGTTAGACTTAGGACGTGCAGATCGCCTAATTGTGGCGATTACCACCTACAACTTTAAATCTATCTTTGCATGGAATATTATGTTGTATACAGGTTTTTTTGTAATTGTCTTAACTTATCTCTGGACGATGTTTGACCCTGCAATGCATAAACATACTCGTAAAGCTGGAACCGCTGCCTTTATCTGGCGACTAGTGTTAACTACTGGTACAGGTTCTATTTTTGGATTTCTCTCTGCGCGGCAAGGATATGATGCTGCTATTATGGCACCAATGTTCATCATTATGTCATTCGCATTCGGTAAGGCATTTTTCTTGATCTTACTTCTAGGGATATATAATTTAACCAACCGCTCAATCAGTGCAGATCTTATTGAACGCCTGAAAAATTTATTTGGTGTATTTGTAGCAGCAGTTCTATACTTTGCAGTAGTGTTCCATATTACAAATTTATACGCAGCAGAACATGCCGATTATGAGAGCTTTATATTGGTGAATGGTGGAATTTATACAGCTATCTTCTGGATCGGACAGGTCTTAATTGGTGGGGTAATTCCTCTAATTTTACTCTACTCCCCTATGTTTGCCCATAGCGTTAAGTCAATAGTGACGGCATCTATATTAGTGATCGTTGGTGGGTTTGCGAATATTTATGGGATTGTAGTAGGTGGACAAGTGTTCCCACTCTCACTCTTCCCTGGACAAGAGGTTAGTAGTAGCTTTGGTGATGGAGTGGTGAACAGTTATGTCCCATCTCTACCAGAGATCCTACTTGGTTTAGGGGGAGTTGCTGTAGCGATGGGACTCTTCTTGTTTGCTATAAAAGTGCTACGCTTGGTGCCAAACAATCTAAATGCAGAGCATACTGAAACTACATCAGAAGTCCCTTGTTAAGAGGTTGAACCCTATATGGGTGTCTACATCTCTGCTGCACACAAATCATCAGGTAAAACTACTGTAACCTTAGGGCTCTGTGCTGCTTATGCAGCACGGGGTTTAAAGGTCTCCCCATTCAAAAAAGGTCCTGACTATATAGACCCAATGTGGCTCACAAAAGCTGCAACCACCCCATGCTATAATCTAGATTTCTATACTATGGCGAGAGATGAGATAACCTCTCTCTATCGGCAGAAGAGTCATTTCTCAGATTTAACTATAGTTGAGGGTAATAAGGGACTCTATGATGGGCTCTCAATAGATGGGAGCGATAGTAATGGCGCTATGGTAAAACTATTAGAGCTTCCAGTACTGTTAGTGATTAACTGTAACGGTATCACCCGAGGAGTTGCTCCGCTCCTGCTTGGATATCAGGCATTTGATCCAGAGATAAAAATTGCTGGAGTAATTCTAAATCAGACTGGTGGTTCTCGTCACGAAAGCAAGTTACAGCAAGTGGTAGAGGAGTATACAGATATCGCTATACTTGGATCAATTGGCAGAGTTCCAGAAATGGAAATTGTAGAGCGCCACCTGGGACTACTCCCCAGCAATGAAGCTGACCAAGCGCAGCATAAGATTGAAGAGATTAAAAAAGTCGTAGAGAATAATATCAATCTTGACCAGCTGTTAGAGATCTCCAAAATAGAGAAAAGAGTAGAGTTAGATAGAATTACAACTATAGATCCTATCCACAACTTAACAGATCTACCAAAAACTGCCTCACCAAATCTAAAGAGTAAGATCAGAGTTGGAATAGCAAAAGATGAAGCGTTCGGCTTCTATTATGAGTCAGATTTAGATGAATTCCGTTTGGCAGGAGTTGAGCTTGTTCCATTCAGCCCTATTCATGACTCAAAACTTCCAGCGGTAGATGCTCTATTTATTGGCGGTGGTTTTCCAGAGACTCAAAGTAGCGCGCTTGAGCAGAACAGTAAAATGCGAGCAGAGATCTATGCAGCCATAGAGAGTGGAATGCCAGTATATGCAGAATGTGGTGGTTTAATGTACCTCTCTCGCCAAATTGAGTGGAATGGAAAGGTCCATAAAATGGTGGGTACTATTGCTGGTGATTGTAAAATGCATAAACGCCCGCAAGGTAGAGGCTATGTTAAGTTTATTCACAACCAAAAAACTACTCCTGCTCATGAATTTCACTACTCCTCACTTGATAACTTAGCAGATGATATAGAGTTTACTTATCGCATTAAAAGAGGTTTTGGAATAGACGGCAAGAGAGATGGAATAGTTTATAAAAACCTCCTAGCAAGCTATATTCATCAGCGTAACAGTAGAGACAATAGTTGGGTTAAACAATTTATAGATAAAATAACTAAGGTATTAACAGAGAAAGAAAAAATATGATTACAGTAACAGAGAGTGCTATAGAATTCATCCATCATTCAATTAAAGAGGGCTCTATTGAGAGTGAGTTAGGGCTAAGAGTTGCAATTAAAGAGGCATCAGATGGCGGCTATGATTACGGCATCGGCTTTGATGAAAAGCGTGAAAATGATATCGTAGTATCAGTTGGCAGAGGTATAGTTAGTGAGGGAATGGGGGCTGGCGAGAGTATCAATATATTCATCAATGAAGAGCTTCGTGACTACCTAGAAGATGCCACTTTAGACTATGTAGAGATGGATAGTGGGGAGATGAACTTAATCGTCCTCAACCCCAATGACCCAACCTACAATCCACCATCAAAGAAAAATAAAAAAAGTTAGAGGAGGTGTTCTGAATGGCATTTATGCGAATTGCCCACAAGTGGCATAAAGATGACAATCACGATATAAAAGAGATAGCAGGATCACTCCTCTACAACTGCTGGAAATTCTCCCTTAAAAGTGTAAGAAACCTCCAGCAAGAGCGCTTCAACTTCGACTCAAAGACGCAAGGGTTAGAGGTGATGACAGAGATGATGATCTTCCTCACCCAAGTTACCGACCGTCTAATTTATGATGCAATGGAGCCAGAAGTGCGCGCTGAATTTATCGGTGGAATGGCATACCGAATGTTAGATATTGTAATGGACAATTACGCTGATTTTCCACCTGAAGAGGGAGAAGAGAAGCGTCCTGATCGCACCGATCTAGTGGGGATCATCAATGCTCGTGCCTCAGATTACGCAGCATTCAACTTCGACAGCAACGGTGAACCCAGCTACCACTTCGTCCGTTACTTCGGCAAAAAGGTTGGAGAGATCATGGGGCAAGATCAAGACAACCGCTGGGTAATAGACCAGATGATGGATATAGAGGTGCCAGAAGCGATTGAGGCACTAAAAAAATCTATAGAAGGAATAGTAGGAGTAGATTTAAGTATTGCAGAAAAATAATTAGGGTCAGTGTGTAATTTATGCTGTAATGTTTTTTCCAGCTATTCTATTTCTACACTCTAATAAATAGTATTAATTAGTTTTAAGAAGTTAATGTTGTACCCCATCTTCAATCCCAACTCTTCAACCAGCGCCGAACGGTACGCTCGCTAACAATCTCCCGAATGGCTGCAATCAGTGGTGGGAGATAACTATATTAGGCTGCTCTCTAATGGAACAACCCAGCTGCAGAAATGGCGCTGATCTCGCTCTAACCCATCCTCGAAGCCGCTTGAGTACTCAAGGGTTATCTCCTCTTCCTCTCTTCTGGGATTGCGCAGGTATCCTGCCATCCATCCATCTATGTATTCAGAATTAACATTGAGCTCTATCATCCTGCAGACAGAGTCGTAATAGTTTAATTGGGCCATCTACTACACCATCTTAACTAATAACACTACAAATAGAACCACGGCTAACAGAGGAAAGATAGCTCCTTGCCAATCTCCTGCTTCTGCTTGCGGACTGTTATTCATCATCTGTTTAGCTCTTGGGAATATGTAGATGATCATCATTATAAGTAATAAAGCTGACCCTATCTTCATCCAATCCATATTTTTTTCTTCCTCTTGTTACAAACAAAAGCCCCGATCAGGCGGGGCTTTTTTACGAAATAGTGCTATGCAGAGCTAGTATATTTCATGAGTAATATATGCAGTTATTTAGTCGTCTCCGCGCATTGCACCAAGGATATGAAGCAGATGAACAAATAGATTGAAGATATTGATATAGAGTCCGACAGTCATCATAATGTAGTTAGCCTGTGGATCATGAATCATACGGCTTGTGTCATACAGAATAAATCCACTCATTAGTAGAATTACCACTCCAGATATTGCAAGAGATAGAGC